>OIEX01000025.1_pt1 | contig 148685 bp, 134 predicted proteins | sample 1581911 | NCBI WGS metagenome assembly OIEX01 (sample SAMN07977761, study PRJEB24534) | human gut metagenome | reverse complement strand
ATAACAGGCTTATCTCCCCCAAGAGTCCACATCGACGGGGAGGTTTGGCACCTCGATGTCGGCTCGTCTCATCCTGGAGCTGGAGTAGGTTCCAAGGGTTGGGCTGTTCGCCCATTAAAGAGGCACGCGAGCTGGGTTCAGAACGTCGTGAGACAGTTCGGTCCCTATCCACCGTGGGCGTGAGAAATTTGAGAGGATCTGTCCTTAGTACGAGAGGACCGGGATGGACAGACCGCTGGTGTACGAGTTGTACTGCCAAGTGCACAGCTCGGTAGCTACGTCTGGGAAGGATAAGTGCTGAAGGCATCTAAGCACGAAACCAACCTCGAGATAAGATTTCTATGAGATTACTTGAAGAAAACAAGATAGATAGGTCAGAGGTGTAAAGATAGTAATATCAAAGCTAACTGATACTAATAAATCGAAAACTTGACTGGAAATATATACTGTTATTGATTGAAATGTAAAAGTGAATAAGTATGGTGATAAAAGCAAGAGGGATACACCTGTACCCATGCCGAACACAGAAGTTAAGCCTCTTAACGCCGATGGTACTACGATGGAAACGTCGTGGGAGAGTAGGTAGTCGCCAAACAATTAAGGTCTAACGTGATTTATCCGTTAGATCTTTTTTAATTTAACCAGAAGACCTACGAGCCCACTTGTGGGAGATCTAGACCTAACAGAAATCTATGATTTCGTTGTAGGTCTGATGCAACCAGTTGCCACGAATCTATGATTCGTAGGAACTGTCTGCTGTAGGTAGTCGCCAAACAATTAAGATCTAGTGATGACAATGTCCGCTAGGTCTTTTTTTGTGAGTTCTTTTTTGTGAGTTCTTTTAGCTATACTAATATAGAAAATGGTGTAAAGATTTCTCTAGACAATAGTCGCAAGAAGCACAAGGGTCAGAACCGTAGCAAACATCTCGCACGAATATCTAGACTACGAAAATAAATAAATTCTAAGCTTGTGAACCTAAAATCGCAAACTCGCTAACGCTCAAACAGTGCGATTTTTTAACGGTTCCCTTCGCTTGAATTTATGATTATTTTCTCCGTATGATATTCTTAGCTTCGATTGTTTGCTTGAAGGTTTCGCAAGATTTACAGTTGCAAGACACACAGAGCTCAAAAATCAGAGCAAACATCTCGCACGAATATCTAGACTCCGAAAATTAATAAATTCTAATCTTGTGAACCTAAAATTGTGAACTCGAGCAAAGCTCTCAAACAGCACAATTTTTTAACGGTTCCCTTCGCTTGAATTTATGATTATTTTCTACGTATGATCTTCTTAGCTTCGATCGTTTGCTTTAAGGTTTCGTTATTTTGAGAATTGCAGAGCAAGGATAAAAATTGTGCAAAGACTTTGCAAGACTACAGTTGCAAGACAAAGATAGGTCAGACTAGAAGCAAACATCTCGCACGAATATCTTGGGTAAAACTTAATGTTCTCACTTGCTACGAATTACAGTCAAGGATTTTGCACGAATATCTGGACTACGAAAATTTGTGATTTCTAAATCTCAAAATCCTGAAATCGCAAGCTCTCTCACGCTCAAGCGGTGCAATTTCTAACGGATTTTTTCGATTTGAAATCAAGAAAATTTCCTCCGTATGATATTCTTAGCAAAAAGGCTTGACTGTTTCCAAAATTTTAGAATATTCAGCTCGATTGTTTGCTTTAAGGTTTCGCTATTTTTGGGATTGCAGGACAATGATGGAAAATTGTTCTTAATAATTACTAGAATGGGATAAAGGATGGGAGGAAATAGATAGAAAATTGTTCTTAATAATCACTAGACTAGGATAAAGGATGGGAGGAAATAGATAGAAAATTGTTCTTAATAATCACTAGACTAGGATAAAGGACGTGAGAAATAGATGGAAAATTGTAGGGTAAAATCACTAGACTAAGGGAAAACAAGGGTGTAAGAGGATAAAATTATAGCCACTAGATTTCTAGTGGCTAATTGTATATTATTTTGCTTTGATTACAAGTTGTTGGTTTGGTCTTTGTAGTTTTGCGTTTATGTCTTGTGGTAGGTCGATTTTTGCTTCTTTACCTGCAGATTCAAGGTTTACTACATATTTAATTGCGTCGTGTTCTTCTTGTTCTTCTACTTGTGCTGCTTTACCATTTACGTTGATTTTTGGTGCTTGTAAATTCAAGATTGTTTTTGCTTTTTCTGATGATTTTAAATCTTCTGGAATTTGTACGATGAAGTTTAATGTTTTAGGCATTTGTGCTACTTCAAGTGTTGTTTCTTTTTCTAATTCTTGATCATCAGCTGTTAATTTGTATGCAATTGTGTTTTGCAATACTTTTTGTAATTGTTCGTTGCTCATTTGTGCTGTTAGGTCATTTACTAATACTTTTGAGCTGTAACCTTGTTCTTGTTCTTGAATTTTTGCATTCAATTCTTTGATTTTGTTGTTAGCATCTTTTAAGTTTTCCAATGCAAATTTTTTGTCTGTTTCTACTTCTTTTAATTTGCTTTCTAATTCTGATCCTTTTTGGTTTGAGCATGATGCTAATACAACCATTGATAGTACCAATAATACTGTTAAAAATTTCTTTTTCATATTTTCCTCCAATTAATTTATTCCAACTCTTTTATTATACTCTTATTTTCGGAAAATTCCAATATTTTTTCACAATTTGTTACAAATTTTATTGTCGTTAGTTATAGTTTATAATAATAATTATCATTGGAAAAATTGGCAATGATATGGTATAATAAGTAGCGTATATAATATATATAAAAAGGAGGGTATATTTATGAGTAACAATAATGACTTTAAGCCTTTTATTTCGGCCGATAAGGTTTTGCCAGAGCTTACACCGTTTTCTATTATTTTTGGTATTATTATGGCAATTGTTTTTGGTGGAGCTAATGCATATTTAGGACTTAGAGTTGGCTTGACAGTATCTGCATCAATTCCTGCTGCAGTTATTTCAATGGGAGTTATTAGATTGATTTTCAAGAGGGATTCTATTTTGGAGAACAATATTGTTCAAACTATAGGATCTGCAGGGGAATCAGTTGCTGCTGGTGCTATCTTTACGATGCCTGCATTATTTATTTGGATGAAGGAATGGAATCAACCAGCTCCATCATTAATCGAAATAGGGGTTATTACTCTTATTGGTGGTTTACTTGGTGTTTTATTCATGGTTCCATTGAGAAATGCTTTAATAGTTAAGGAACATGGGGTTATTCCATATCCAGAAGGAACTGCTTGTGCAGAAGTTTTATTAGCAGGTGAAGAAGGTGGATCCAAGGCTAAGCTTGTATTTAAGGGTTTAGGTTTGGCTGCTGTATACAAATTCTTTGCTGATGGTTTGAAATTATTCCCATCTTCATTGTCAAAAGAAATTACAGTTAAATCTTTCTCTGGTGCTGGTATTGGTATCGACCCACTTCCATCTTTGGTAGGTGTTGGTTATATTTGTGGTCCTAAGATTTCTGGATATATGCTAAGTGGTGCAACTTTAGGTTGGTTAGTTATCATGCCACTTATGAAATTATTCGGTGGCGACAACATCATCGGTTCTGCTGACAAGGCTATTTCTTTAATGTCTGTAAAAGAAATTTGGGGTACTTATTTGAGATATATAGGAGCTGGTGCTGTAGCTACTGGTGGTATTATATCTTTAATCAAATCATTGCCACTTATTATCAGAACTTTCAGAGATGCTATGAAAGACTACAAGGCTCAAGGTTTGGGTACAGATTCAGTTCTTCGTACTGAAAAAGATTTGAGCATGAAATTCATAGGAATAGCTATTCTAGCTATCGCAGTTGTAATGGCTGTTTTACCAATTATTCCAGTTGGACCTATTGGCTCAATAATTATCGTTATATTTGGTTTCTTCTTTGCAACAGTATCATCACGTTTGGTTGGTCTTATTGGATCTTCTAACAACCCAGTCTCCGGTATGACTATCGCTGCTTTATTGATAACTTCAATATTAATCAAAGCTATGGGAAATACTGGTCACGATGGTATGATGATGGCAATTTCAATCGGTACTGTAATTTGTGTTATCGCTGCTATTTCAGGGGATACTTCACAAGACTTAAAGACTGGTTTCTTGGTTGGAGCTACTCCATATAAACAACAAATCGGTGAATTAATCGGTGTTGCAGTATCTGCACTTGTAATCGGTGCTATCCTATGGTTATTAGATTCATCTTGGGGATATGGTTCAGAAGAACTTCCTGCACCACAAGGAATGTTGATGAAACTTATAATCGAAGGTGTAATGGGTGGATCACTTCCTTGGGGATTAGTTTTCGCAGGAGCATTCATCGCTGTTGTTGTTGAAATTTTAGGAATTCCAGTATTGCCATTCGCAGTTGGTTTGTATTTACCAATTAACACTTCTTCTGCAATAATGACTGGTGGTTTGATTAGATTATTTATTGACAAGAGAAAAGTTAAAAATGAAGAACTTAGAAAAGAACAAGCAGAAAATGGTGTATTGTTTACATCTGGATTTATCGCAGGTGAAGGTGTTGTAGGTATTTTACTTGCTGCATTTGCAATAATCAAAATTGGCGACAAGACATTAGCTGATGTTCTTGATTTATCTTCAAAATTCAACATTGGTACAATTGGATCAATCATAGTATTCATATTGTTATTAGCAGTTTTAGTTAAAACTTGCATTAAGAACGTAGATACTAATGAAAAGAAATAAAAATTTCCTAGAATTTATTCCTGAGGTTAATGAGAAAATAGAGTTTTATGAAAAAGATGATCTTGTGTATTTAGTAAAAAAGCACAATCATATTTTTGATAAGATTGCTCAAAAGATGTTCTTCACGCCAAAAGAATCCAACATCAAGCTTGAAGGTTATGGCAGTGATGTTTTTAGGATGATTGACGGTAAATCAAACATTATAGAAATTGGGAATAAATTAAAAGAAAAATACGGAGATGAGGTAGAACCTCTATACGAGAGACTATCCCAATTCATACAAATTTTATACAACAATGATATTGTTAAACTCAAAAAGAAGTCTGAATAAGGCTTCTTTTTTTATTGGTAGAAAATGTAAATGGTGAATAGGTTTCGCTGGATAACAATAGTAATTCACACATAGGTCAATATGCAAGCAAACATCTCGCACGAATATCTAGGTGAAAATTTAATAATCTTATTCGCTCAGCCTCACTTCAGAAATCTTCTTTTTAGAATATGAAATGAAGATTTCATCGTTCGAAGCGTCGCTCATGAAAAACATTAAATTTTATATGATGATATTCTAGCTCGATCGTGGTGGTGTTGGGATAGCAGGATAGGTAAGAAAATGGTGAAAAGATTTCACTAGACAACAGTTGAAGGACACACAAGGATCATGCTCGAAGCAAACATCTCGCACGAATATCTTTGGGTAAAATTTAATAATTTCATTCGCTCAGCCTCACTTCAGAAATCTTCTTTTTAAAAAAGCGAAATGAAGATTTCATCGTTCGAAGCGTCGCTCATGAAAAACATTAAATTTTATATGATGATATTCTTAGCTTCGATTGTTTGCTTAAAGGTTTCGCAGCTTTAGTCTTGAAAGGCATACATAAGTCAGAAATCACGCAAACATCTCGCACGAATATCTAGACTACGAAAATAAATAAATTCTAAGCTTGTGAACCTAAAATTGTGAACTCGAGCAAAGCTCTCAAACAGCACAATTTTTTAACGGTCCCCTTCGCTTGAATTTATGATTATTTTCTCCATATGATATTCTTTGCTTCGATTGTTTGCTTAAAGGTTCCGAGGTGTTGAGGGTTGCAGGATTAATATAGAAAATGGTGAAAAGATTTCGCTAGTCGATAGTTTCAGAACACAAATTGGTAGAAAATAAAAAAATAGAAAATAAAATAATCATAAATTAACCGATAAAACCAGATAGCCCTCTTTGATACTTACGGGGGAAAATGGACACAAAAAAATAAGAGTCATTTTCCTTCTTCTGAAACAACTCTTATTTTCCAAGCACACTGTACTTAAACTGAGATTTTGGTTCGATCATTTCCTTATCCACTCCTTTATAGTAATCTATCAGATAAACTTGCTTTTCAAGATATAACGAATCAATCTTTAAATCTTTAATTAACTAAAGTTTTCGATATTTAGGATAAAATTTTAATGTTTAAGTTTAAGTGTTAAAAATGTTCTGGTTTTATTTGTCTTCAAATAAAACTGGTAGTATTCCTGCGATTTTTGTTTATATATCCTTTTCATCGGAATCAATAAACTAAAGTAACAGTTGTGCTTTACAATTTAGATATCTTTTATTGTAGTATATATATACCCACTGAAAACATTTTTAAACACTTTTTTGAAGTTTTTTTGAAAAAAATTAAAAAATTTTTGGAAAAAATTGATTTTGTTTGAAATTTCTCAAAATGAGGTATAATAAAAAAAACACATGATTTAATCATGCGCATATAAGAAAGGAGTAAGGGGAGCCAACTCTGGAAAATTTTGAAGGCATGAGAGTTTTCCCCTCTAACTTGTTAACTAATTTAGATGTGAAGTAATTGTTTGATTATGAACCAAAATACTGGAATAAATAGTGCTGGAATGTAATCCATGATTTTGAATTTTTTGATTTCTAGCATATCTATACCAAGGAGAACTATCAATAGTGATCCAACTACTGAGATGTTTTCAATTACTTCTGGTACTAAGACTTTGCTTAGCGATGTTGATAATAAAAATATTAGGCTATTCATCACAAGTCCGACAACTCCGGATAGTGCAACTGCAAATCCGTATGTTGCTGAGAACAAAAATGTTGTGATTACATCTAATATTATTTTGAATTGCATTATGTCGGCTGATCCACTTAGTCCCAAATTTAAAGGGGCAAGTATTGCCAATGATCCGATGTTTTGTAGCATTATTAATGCAATGGCGCCTCTCATAGACGAGCCAGACGATGCTGGAACTTTGTTTTGTAGGTATTCTACAAGGTGAGCTAATTTCTTGTCCAAATCAAGACCGTTACCTATTATAGCACCGATAACAAGTGAAATCAACATAAAAATAAAATTATTTGTCTTGACGCTTCCTTGTATTCCCATGATTAATATACAAACAGCTACAACGTCCATTATGCTTTTTATTAATTTTTTAGGCAGGAAAGATTTTAATAATCTTCCTAATAAAGCTGCAAGGGCAACTGCTCCAACATTTATTAATATGTATAACATCATATTCCTCCACGAATATAATAATATATTTTATTCAATTTGTAAAGGAATATTTTTATTAATTAACAATGTAATAGTTCAAAGTGATAAAAATATGTAAACTAAATATCACAATAAAATAATTTGCATAAAAGCTACATATTAAATAAGTAAAAATATATCAAAAATTTTTAAAATTTCAGGAGTTCGATATGAACGAAAATGTAGAATTAATCAAAATTAAAGAGATAAATTTCCTCAAAGAATTGGATAATTCTGTCATTAGATTTAGGCACAGCCTTCCTCATCACAATGACAATCTTCTGAATAAGGTTCTTGTGGAAAAGTTCATCGCTCAATCCAAGATTGATTTTTATGATGAATACAAAAGTTTATCTTCTCAATACAATTACATATACACTAAGAATAAGCTTGTTGAAGAAAGATGCGATGAAATTATTCGAATTTTTCAAGACATGGAAAATGATATGAAGTTTTTGGATGATTCTATTAAAAATTCTGGGGATATTGAAAGAGGTTTTAATTTTAGATTTTATTTGAAAAAAATTGCGGAGAGTTACAAGTTCTCCATGGATAATTCGAAAGATATCGACAAAAAAAGTAAAAGAGCTCATCTTAAATCAAAAAATAAGAGGGAGTTTATTATTAGTGAGTATTCCAAGGATCGCGTGTATTTGAATAGTGTTAAAAGAAGTTTGAAGCAAGTATACAAGAAGAAAATCAACACTGAGGTGAAGAAACTCAGTCGTGATTTGTACGATTTGAGAAAAAACATGAAGGTCAATCCCAAAGATTACGATACGAGATTTAAATTGATGTATCTCATTCCAGGTGTTGGGCAGCTTCAATTCAACCAACTTTACAAGTTTCTGATTATGATTGGAATTTTCTTGGTTGGTGTTTTCGTTCTTATCGGAGACTTTAAAATTGACAAGGTGGATGAATTTGTAATTGTGGTGCTTGTGGTTTTGGAGATTATCAATATAATAAATTACAAGAAAATCGTGAGTAATATAAATAAGGGAATAAGACCTAATAATTTCAGGGAGTCGATTATTAATATTAAGTTAAAAATCAGAGGATTTTTTGTCAATAATACGAAGCTTATTTACTGGATATTGTGCGGTATTATTGGTGCTTCCAATATTTTTATAGTTATCTCAACTATTATAGGAGAGGATTTGACTTTTGTTCTGAAAAATTACGACAGATTTTACACGCACTTTGATGTGAAGATAGTCATTGCATGTGTTTTACTTAGTGTGATGGTGTTTTCAATTGCCGAGATTGTTTCGTTAATTGTCTGGAGAATTTTTTCCAGAGTTGACAAGGAATTGAATCTTTTGATGTGTGTATTGTCAATCTTATCATTATTTGTGTTGTTGATATTTCCAAATGATTTCTTATTTACGAAGATATTTGGAGTGTTTGACCAATACGTTCTTCACGATCAAAGTTTGATGCTTATTTTCTGGTTGACTTTTTTGCTACTTATCAGTGCAATCACATCTTTCAATGTGTATTCGATGCAAAAGATTGGATTTTTCTCTAATAATATCAACTATTTGATGCACAATGACGATATGAATAAATTTGAATATTACAGGTGGGTAGTGTTTCCAATTTATTCGAATAAGGTTAATTTGGTTACGATTTTGTTGAATTTCATTGCGTTTTATGTGATGTTTTGTTTTACGGGTGTGTATTTTGATCACATGATTGATATATACAATGAGAATGCCATGGATGTTTTGGTATTTTATATTAGAAGATTGGACAGCAATTATTATTATGTGATTGGATTTATAATTGTGGCGATATTTTCGATTATTAATTTGTGCTGGGATATTATCACTAAGATTAGGGTTAGAAGGTAGTTATGAATATTGTATTTGAGAATTATAGTACTAATTATTTTGAAAGTTTAAATGGGAAAATCACACAAAATTGTCAGGTTTTTTCAAACAAAATAACTTTGAACAAATTCATAGCGGTGTTAATGAATGTAAAATACGCAGATGGAAAGATGTTGATAGATGATGAGCTTGTAAACAATGTTATTTCGAAGTATCGTGGGTTTTATGTTGTTGACGAGTTTATGTTGTATGAGCATTTGAATGTATACGATAATTTGTCTTTGGTGTTGCGTTCGACAAAGATGAGCCCTGTGACAATTTACAGGAAAATCGAGAGCTTGAATGAAAGTCTGAATGTGGATTTGGATAATAAGTTAAGAGAATGTGATGAGGATACTATCATTAAACTTTTTTATGCAAAGGTTATGCTTTCTGACAGTCGTTTTGCAATTATAAAAAATTACAATAATTACACAAAAATTTTTTCCAAGAAAAATCTAAAAAAACTAACTGAAATGTTTGATGAGAAAAAAATAAACTACATTATTTTATGCGAAAAGAAGAAAAAATTAGTTGATGATTTGCCGATTTTAAAGCTGGGTAAGAGTAGTATTTCTGTTGTAAAATGATGTGAATGTTCTATTAAAATTATATATTTTTAGCTTTTTGAAAATATTTTATTATATATTTTCAGTGTTATTTCCGATCGATTTGTGGTAATATTTAATAGGAAATTATACTATAAATTGTAGTTGGATTTTCATAATCCACTATATACACGATAAAGGGAGTAATAATGGAAATAAAAAAGAGAGATGGCAATATTGTCGATTTTGACAGATCGAAGATAGAATTAGCCATGAAAAAAGCCTATGCTTCGGTGGGAATTTACGCAGAGCAAAATGAACTTGAAAGTATGGCACAAGAAATTGAAAATACTGTTGTGAACAAGTATCCGAAAAATCATGTGGTTACTGTAGAAGAAATCCAAGATTTGGTTGAACTAACTTTGATTGATCACGGTCAATACAAGGTTGTAAAATCATTTATTTTATACAGAGCAAAACACACAACAGACAGAAAAGTTATAGAAGAATTCGAAAAATTCATTACAGATGATGATGTCATTGAAATAATTAGATACATTCAAGAACATTACGATTCTACTAGATATTCTATCGAGAATTTGTATTTGAAGTTTGAATCGTTTGTTAAGCCTAATTTGTCACAATACGATATGGTTAATTTATTGTCCAAGGCTTCTGGAGAGCTTGTTAGCAAGGAAGCACCAAATTGGGAATATATTGCATCTTTGTTTATGAATTACAATTTGAAACAAAATATTAAGAAGTTGGAAATTCAATATGATCTTCAAGATTTCAAATCCAAGATTAAGTTTTTGGATGAGAGGGGATTGTATGGCTCATATATCAGAGAAGTTTACACGGATGATGATATTGACGAATTAGAAAAGTACATGGACGATGAAAGGGACAAATTATTCACTTTCAGTGCATTGGATTTGATTATCAAAAGATATTTGATTAAGACTCATGACAATAGAGTTATAGAATCTGCACAAGAGATGTTCATGGGAATTGCGATGCATTTGGCACTTAAAGAAAAGGATAGAATTCATTGGGCAAAGAAAATTTACGATAATTTGTCCAAACTAAAAGTGACTGTGGCAACCCCTACAATGAGTAACGCTAGAAAACCATTCAATCAATTGTCCAGTTGTTTCATCGACACTGTTCCTGATACGTTGGAAGGAATTTATCGTTCTATTAATAATTTCGCACAAGTTTCTAAGCATGGCGGCGGAATGGGATTGTATTTCGGAAAAGTTCGTGCAAATGGTTCCGACATTCGTGGCTTCCAAGGTGTTGCAGGTGGGGTAATCAGATGGATTAAACTTGCAAATGATACTGCTGTTGCAGTGGATCAATTGGGAGTGCGCCAAGGTTCTGTTGCGGTGTACTTGGATGTATGGCACAAGGATATATTGGAATTTTTGCAACTTAGAACAAACAATGGCGATGACAGAATGAAAGCACACGATGTGTTCCCTTCTGTTTGCTACCCTGATTTGTTCTGGAAGATGGTTCGAGATGATATCGAGGGAACTTGGTATATGTTCGATCCACACGAAGTTTCTGTGAAAAAAGGATATAACTTGGAAGATTATTATGGGGACGAATGGGAAAAAAGATACAACGAATGTGTGCTTGACGAAAGTATTTCCAGACGTAGCATTAAAGTTAAAGATTTGGTAAGACTTATCATAAAATCATGGACAGAAACTGGAACTCCATTCACATTTAACCGTGATACTGTAAATAGAATGAATCCAAATAAACACAAGGGAATGATTTATTCATCTAATTTGTGTACAGAAATTATGCAAAATATGAGTGAAATTCATTCTATAAGTGAAACTATAGAAACAGAAGATGGAGACGATATTATCGTTACGAAAACAAAACCAGGAGATTTTGTTGTGTGTAATCTTGCATCTCTTGTTTTGGGAAATATCGACGTGAACAATGATGAAGAATTAGAAGAAGTTGTGGAAACGGCTGTTAGAGGACTCGATAATGTTATTGATTTGAACTTCTATCCATTAGAATACGCAAAGTACACTAACAAAAAATACCGTCCAATTGGACTTGGAACGAGTGGATATCATCACTGTTTAGTAAAAAATAATATTATGTATTCAGATGTTGAAAAGCATTTGGAATTTGCGGATAAATTGTACGAAAAAATCAATTACTACGCGATAAAAGCAAGCAACAAAATTGCCAAAGAAAAGGGATCTTATGAATATTTTGAAGGTTCTGATTGGGAAAATGGCGAATATTTCAAATTAAGAGATTACAATTCTGAAAAATGGAATGAATTGTACCACGATATTAAGAAAAATGGAATGAGAAATGGATATTTGATGGCGGTTGCACCAACTGGTTCTACATCTATAATCGCAGGAACAACTGCAGCAGTGGATCCAGTGATGAGCAGATATTTCCTTGAAGAAAAGAAAGGCACTATAGTTCCACGTGTTGCGCCAGGACTTAGCCCACAAACATTCTGGTTATATGAAAATGCACACGAATTGGACCAAAATATAACTGTAGATGCTACAAGTATCAGACAACGTCACATCGACCAAGGTCAATCCGTGAACATTTACATCACGACAGATTACACGATGAGAACAATATTAAACATCTATGTCAGAGCATGGGAAAAAGGAATAAAATCTATCTATTATGTTAGAAGTAAATCATTAGAAGTGGAGGACTGCGATAGCTGCAGCGCATAATTTTTATGAAAAAATTATTATCAATAATGTTGAGTTTTGCACTTATTTTAGGTGTAACGGGTTGTAATAAAAAACAAGAAAAAGTAGAGCCAAAAGCTCCTGTAGAAAAAGTTCAACCAAAAGACGATTTGAATGGCAAAAAGCCAAGTGAAATTGATCCATCTATAAATTACGATGAGTATGTGGATTCAATGGATAAATTAATCAAAGTTATCAAAAAATTACACGAAACTCGTGGCAAACAAGAGCTTGTGTTCTTGGGAAATGACAAATCACAAGTCGAAAATTTCATGAGTGAATACGACAAGAACGATAAGAAAACTGCCGAAGATAATTTGGTAGTTGGCGATATGAAATTTGTGAAGGATTCTTCTATTGGTAAGCCGATTTTTTCCATGAAATTAAAATCAGTTTTAAATGAAGATTTCAGAGACAAGCCTTATAGCTTGGAATTCACTTACAAATACATCGACAAGTTAAACGAGTTAACGAAAAAAGTAAAATCCGAGGATGATTTTGAAACGGTGAAAAATTTGGCGAAAGTTTTGATTGACGATTACAGATACGATCCACAACTTTCATCTACATTTGGTTGCGATTTGCTTTTAAACAAAGAGGGAACTTGTAATTCATTCAGTGAACTTGCAAATGATGTGTTAAATAATTGTGGAATTTATTCTGAAATTTGGTGGGTGGATTCAATGCCAGACGATGTGTTGGACAAAGTATCCAATCCATATAGAAATCATTCAATCGACAGAGCAAGATTAAATGGCAAGATGTATTTCTTGGATTTTACTCACTCTACGATTTCTCATAAAAACGCAAAAGATTACGGATTTCAAAATAGACCGAAACTTATAATGGAAATACTACCAGAAGTAGAACGTGGCAAAAACCAATTGTACACTGGATATTCAAAAGTTCGTGAACCTATTTTGGTCAACAAGGGTTTTTGCGATGGACATTACAGTATAGATAATCCTTACGCAAAATATTCTGATCTTGGATTGGGTTGGACAACTTACGGTAAATTATTGGATAATTTACGCAAAAATCCTTACTTTAAATAGAAAAAACAAAGTTTGTAAAAATTTTTTCAAAATAATTTCAAAAAAAGCTTGACAAAAGATTTTTGAGCGTGTATTATATATCCATAAGCAAAACAAATAAACATTAACGTTGATAAGAAGAGTAAACGATGAATGCTTTTACAGAGAGTCTCAGTTTGGTGGAATGAGATAAAGAATAGTTGTTGAAAATGGTCTTGGAGTTAGAAAAGTCGAACGGCATTTGCTTTTAAACTTTTCCGGTTGCATCCGATATCTTGTGCTAGGTATGAATACGTACTGAATAATGAGAAAATGCATATGTATATATGTATTTAAAAATAAGGTGGTAACGCGGATATATTCGCCCTTATGTGATGAATGTCACATAAGGGCTTTTTTTATTATAAAAATGAGGTGAGAGTATGATTGAAGTATTAAATTTGAAAAAAACTTTTAATACAAGTGAGAAAGAATTTAATGCAGTTGATGATGTAAGTTTCAAAGTTGATAGAGGTGAAATTTACGGAATAATTGGTTTGTCAGGAGCTGGCAAATCGACACTTGTTAGACTTTTAAATAGATTGGAAGAACCGACAAGTGGAAAGGTAATAATAGATGATGTTGACATAACATCGTTGAAGCAAAAGGAATTATTGGAAGCAAGAAAAGAAATCAGCATGATTTTCCAACATTTTAATTTATTTAATCAAAAAAATGTCTACGAAAACATTGCTTATCCATTGAAGCTTCAAAATATTCCAAAAAATGAAATAGAAAAGAGAGTTAACGAATTATTGGATTTCATTGGACTTAGAGACAGAGCAAAAAGCTATCCTAGCCAATTATCCGGTGGACAAAAACAAAGAGTTGCGATTGCAAGAGCATTATCCACAAATCCTAAGGTGATTTTGTCAGATGAATCTACAAGCGCACTTGATCCACAAAACACGCAACAAGTTTTGGAGATATTGAGAAAATCAGTAGACAAATACAAAACGACGATAATAATGATAACTCATCAAATGGAAGTTGCAAAAGATGTCTGTGATAGGATTGCAGTGATGGAAAATGGAAAAATCATCGAAGAAAATTCTGTAGAAGAATTATTCAAAAATCCAAAAACAGATGTCACTAAAAACTTCATAAGAAAACTTATCGAAGAGGATGAAGAAGAGATAATAGCTGACGATTTTAAGGGAGATGTCGTTAGATTAACTTACTCAAAGAAATCCTACAACAAACCATTATTATCACAAGCAGCGAGAATTTCTGGAATAGATTTCAGCATTATATCCGGAAATATCAACAAACTTCAATCCACAGGTGTTGGATACACAGTTGTTGAACTTATCGGTGACAAAGAAAACATCGAAAAAGCAAAAGACTTTTTGACAGAAAATGATATTAGAGTAGAGGAGGTTAAATAATGGATGATTTATTACATTTGGTATTAGAAGCCACAGGCGAAACATTGTACATGATTTTAGTTAGTACGTTTTTCACAATTTTATTTGGCCTTCCATTGGCACTTATTTTATATACAACTGGACAATCTGGACTTAATCCAAAACCAAAACTATACGCGGTGTTGGATGTAATAGTTAACATTACAAGATCATTTCCATTCATCATATTGATGATAGTATTGCTACCATTATCCAAATTAATCGTAGGAACAAAAATCGGTACATCAGCATCAATAGTTCCATTGACAGTCGGTGCAATTCCATTTTTGGCGAGATTATTCGAACAAGAATTCTTGAATGTGGACAGAGGAATCATTGAAGCATCCAAATCAATGGGAGCTAGTAATTTTAACATATTGACAAGAGTATTGATTCCAGAATCATTGCCACAATTAATATTGGCAATAACAAACTTAATGATCACATTGATTGGATATTCTGCAATGGCAGGAACAATCGGTGGAGGAGGCTTGGGAGCCTTGGCAAAAAGATACGGCTACGACAGATTTAACACAGAAGTTTTATTGTGGGCAGTAGTTGTAATTATAATCTTGGTTGAAATTGTACAAATATCAGGTACAAAAATTTCAAATAAATTAAACAAAAAAAACATATAGGAGTGGTAAAAATGAAAAAGAAAATTTTATTAGTAGTATTGGCATTAGCATTGGTATTAACATCATGTGCTAAAAAAGAAAGCAAAAAAGAAGACGGACAAAAAGCAAGCACAGACAGTAAAAAGGTTGTAATCGGAGTATCTCCAGCACCTCACAAAGAAATAGCAGAAAAAGCAAAAGAAATCTTAGCAAAAGAAGGAATAGATTTGGAAATCAAAGAATTTGATGATTATGTAACACCTAACACATCACTTCAAGAAAAAGATATCGACTTGAACTTCTACCAACACATTCCTTACTTGGATAACTTCAACAAGGAAAGAGGAACAAAATTAGTATCATTGGGAGCAGTTCACTTGGAACCAATGGGAATATATTCTAAAAAATACAAATCATTAGATGAATTAAAAGACGGAGACGAAGTTATAATTCCAAACGATGCTACAAATGGAGCAAGAGCATTAAAAATATTAGAAGACAACAAAGTAATCAAATTAAAAGAAAACGCAGGATTAGAAGCTACAGAAAAAGATATTGCGGAAAATCCTAAAAACTTAAAATTCACAGCTGTTGAAGCAGCAACAATTCCAAGAGCATACGAAGATGCTGCAATTGCTGTAATCAATTCAAACTTTGCATTAGAAGCAAAATTATCACCAAAGAAAGATGCTATTGCAATCGAAAAATCAGAAGGAAACCCATTTGCTAACATCATAGCTGCAAGAGAAGAAGACAAAGACAACGAAACTTACAAGAAAGTATTACAAGCTTTCGAATCAGACGAAGTTAGAAAATATATCGAAGAAAAATTCGATGGAGAAATAATTCCAGCAAAATAGGAATAATTAGGGGGAGATTGAAAATGAGTTTACACGTACCATTTAGATATGACTATGTTGGTAGTTTCTTGAGAAATGAAAAATTATTAAAAGCAAGATCAGAATTTGAAAAAGAAATTATCACAAAAAAAGAATTAAAAGAAATTGAAGATGAATGCATCAAAGAATTAATCAAAAAACAAAAAGAATTGGGCTATCACGTAATAACTGATGGAGAATTCAGAAGAAAAAGTTGGCATTTGGATTTCTTCTGGGGACTTAATGGAATTAAAAGAGTTGAACTTAGCCATGGATATTATTTCCATGGCAAGGAAACTTATCACACATCCGTACAAGTTGAAGGAAAAATCACAGGAGAAAATCATCCATTTGTAGAACATTTCAAATTCGTAAAACAATTTGAAGATGACAATACAATTGCAAAGCAAACAATACCCGCACCAGCACAATTACTTGTAGAATTATTCAGAGAAGATAATGCAAAGATAACTAACGAAATCTATCCAGATTACGAAAAGTTGGAACACGATATCGCGAGGGCTTACAAACAAGTCATCAAAGATTTGTATGATGCAGGATGCAGAAATATACAATTTGACGATTGTACATGGGGAATGTTAGTAGACTCTGATTATATCAACAGAAAATACGGCGAAGAGGTTTCATTAGATGATGAAGCTAACAAATATTTGAGAATAAACAACTTAGCACTGGAAGACAGACCAGAAGATTTGACAATAACAACACATGTTTGCAGAGGAAATTACGAATCAACTTATGCAGCAAGTGGTGCATACGATAAAATTGCACAAATTTTATTCGCACAAGAAAACGTAGATGCATTCTATCTTGAATACGACGATGAAAGATCCGGCGGATTTGAACCATTAAAATACGTTTCTGGAGATAAAAAAGTCGTTCTTGGACTTATCACTTCAAAAAGAGGAGAACTCGAAGACGAAGATGAAGTCATCGCTAGAATTCACAAAGCATCTGAATTCATATCTCTTGATAGATTGTGTCTAAGTCCACAATGCGGATTCGCATCTAACGAAAATGGAAACATATTAACAATTGACCAACAATGGGAAAAGCTAAAATTAATCAAAAAAATAGCTGAAAAAGTTTGGGGAAAATAAGCAATCATATCTATCTCATTTTTATAAATTGCAGGCAATGAAAATTGCCTGTAATTTTTTGTGTATTTAGATAGCGAAAAACTTTGGGAATAGTTTTCTGGAATTTAATAATATTTTTCAAAATTGTTAGGATTTTTGATTTTTGGGTATATATATTTTAATAATATAAGAGAAACATTGCGGTCATTTTGCAAACGATATTATTAATATTGTGTGGCAAATTTACTTATCAATCTGCATATAAAACTATGTAATAAAAATGCAAATGTTTTCTTATAAATAATAGGAGGCACAATTATGAAATCTTATCCAACAAACAAAATTAGAAATCTTAGCTTGGTTGGGCATAGCGGAAGTGGAAAAACTCAACTCACTGAAGCATGCCTATACTTAACCAATGTGATTAACAGAGTCGGAAAAGTTGAGGACAAAAACACAGTTTCTGACTATTCTAAACAAGAAATGAAGAGGGGTATTTCTATATCCAGCTCTGTTATTCCAATCGAACACAACGACATAAAAATCAATTTCATAGACACTCCGGGCTATTTTGATTTCGAAAGAGAAGTGTATCAATCACTAAGAGCATCTGAAGCAGCACTTATAGTTATCGATGCTGTTAATGGCATAGAAGTAGGAACAGAAAAAGTTCTTCGCTACACTCAATCAATAGATCTTCCAAGAATTATTTTCGTAAATAAAATGGAAAAAGAACACGCTAATTTCAACAAATGCGTTAGTGATTTGCACGTTAAGTTTGGAAACAACATTATTCCATTTACCTTGACTCTTGGAGAAGGTGAAGACTTCAAGGGAGTTATAGATGTTATCGATAAAAAAGCATACGAATACAATGGTTTCGAATTCAAAGAAGTTCCTATTCCAGAAGACAGAGTTGACGAAGTTAATGTCGTATTCGATGAAATTTGTGAAGTTGTCGCTCAAACAGACGACGATTTGATGGAAAAATATTTCAACGGAGAAGAATTTACACACGAAGAATTCAAAAAAGCTTTGGTATCAGCGTTACTTGAAGGTACTTGCGTACCACTTATCGCAGGTAGTGCGCTTACAGGAATTGGTGTTGATGTTTTATTAGAAATCATAGAAAAATACATGCCAACACCAGATGATGAAAGAGCAAAATACGGATTCAGACATGCTGACGACAAACAACGTAAGTTCTCTGTTGATGAACCAATGAGTGCAGTTGTCTTTAAGACAATTGTGGATCCTTTTGTTGGAAAGATTTCGATTTTCAAAGTTATTTCAGGTAAAATTACGAAAGATACTTTAATATATAATTCAAGCAAGGAAGTTGAAGAAAAAATTGGTGATTTGTTCTTCTTGCGTGGTAAGGAACAAATCAAAACTGATGAAGTTCACGCAGGAGATATCGGTGCAATCAGCAAATTAGTTGAAACAGAAACTGGAGATACTATTTCTGATAAGAATGATCCAACAGTTTACAAACGTTTGAAATTAAAACCTGCAACATTATTCTTTGCAATTCAACCAAAATCAAAATCAGATGACGATAAGATTTCAAGTGCATTAAACAAATTGCAAACTGAAGATTTGTCATTTGTATCTGAAAGAAATAATGAAACTAAGCAATTATTAATCGGTGGACGTGGTAATGTTCAACTTCAAGTAATGATGGACAGATTAAAAGATGAATACCAAGTAGAAACAGAAGTTGTTCCATTGAGAATTGCTTATCGTGAAACTATCAAAGGCAAATCAGATGTAGAGGGAAAACACAAAAAACAATCTGGTGGTGCTGGACAATTTGCGGATGTATTCATTAAATTTGAACCATTGACAGATTCTGAAGAAAACTTCGTATTTGAAGAAGAAGTATTCGGTGGAGCTGTTCCTAAGAATTTCTTCCCTGCAGTTGAAAAAGGTTTGGAAGAATCATTGGAAAAAGGTCCTTTGGCAGGATATCCAGTAGTTGGTGTCAAGGCAATACTTTACGATGGAAAATATCACCCAGTAGATTCAAACGAAATGGCATTCAAGATCGCAGCCCAAATCGCATTCAAAAAAGGTATCGAAGAAGCGAAGCCAATTTTATTAGAACCTATTATGAAAGTTACAATCAAAATCCCTGAAGAATACATGGGAGATGTAATGGGAGATATGAACAAACGCCGTGGTAAAATATTGGGAATGGAATCTGACGAAGATGGTAACCAAGTAGTAATAGCAGAAGCTCCTCACAAAGAATTGTTCGAATACTCAATAGATTTGAGATCAATGACTCAAGCAAGAGGAGAATTTGAAATGGAATTTGTAAGATATGATGAAGTTCCTTCAAATGTTACAGAAGAAATAATTAAAGAACAATAAAATTAGAGATGCCCCTATCATGTGATAGGGGCATTTTTTTGTGAGAGCATAAGGCTTGCTAACGTACGAGCATCTCGCTTTTGAATATCTCGCTTACGAAAATACTACAAAAATGAGATTGGTTGAAGAGTTATGAAAAATCAAGTCTTTTATATGGAAAATAATGCCTATGTATAAATTTATATGGTATTTAATTATATTGCAAATACATGTGGTTTATTGTAAACTGATATTACTATTATATTTGCATAAGAAATAAGGAGTTAATATGAAGTTAAGGATTTTATGTTTGGTTATATTATCATCTCTCGTTCTGTCTGCTTGTGAGCAAGAGAAATTAAATCATAAACCAGAACAAAAAATTGAACAAATAAACAATTCAAAATCTAAAATTACTGCAGATAAGATTATCAAAGGTACAATGGTTATTGATTTTAAAGGTAAAGAACAGACATATAAATTTGATGGAGATTGGAAAGCTTTCAGTAATATAGAAAGATCTTTTCAAAGATTAATTTATGGATTTTCTTTTTTAGATGATTTTTTTAATGCGTATGAAGATACAAAAGATATTTCATATATTAAAGAAGGGTATTCATTGATTATATCGTTCATCGAGCAAATGGAGTTCGATAAAACTAAAATGTCATGGCATGATGAAACGACTGCTCTTAGAATGACAAATATTTTAAATTTTATTAATAAAACAGAAAAATTAGATTATAAATTATCTAATGAAGATGAAAAATTGCTTGATGAAAATTTGAAGAAGACAGCAGAACTTTTCGCATTTACTAATTTTTATTCTGGAAATAATAATCATGGTTTTTTTCAAGATGAAGCAGGTCTTATGTATGCGGTAAAATATGGAAGAGATGACATAAAAGACGTATGTAGTAAAAGAATTGAAAAATATATTAAAGACAACTTTGATAATGATGGTGTCCACTTGGAAAATTCCTCTGAATATCACTATGTGTTAGTTGCAGAACTAAAAAAAGTTTTAGATAATTATGATGAAAAGGTGATTCCAAATTACAATGAATTAAAGGAAATTTATGTAAAATCAGCGGACTTTGCCTATCAAACTCTTCTTCCAAATGGAATCATACCTAATATTGGAGATTCATGGTCAATGAAGATTAATTTGAAAGACTACTATAGTGAAGATATTTTAAATAATAGAAACACCAACAAAAGACAAACTTATTATGAATCTGGTTATGATATTTACAAAAATATGGATAAAAAAGCTTTTCTTCTTTTTAGAGGTGGCTACATCAAAAATCCTCACCATCATAACGATGATTTGAGTTTTTGGCTATATAAGGACGGTAATATATTTACTGAATTTGGTTCGTATGGATATGAAGAATCCAATCCACACACAAAATACCAAACAGATTTTGAAGCTCATAATACTTTGATTGTAGACAATGAAAATAAATTCAAAGGCAAGGATGTAAAAATAACAAAAACAGATTCTCCATGGGAGATGTCAGGTGTGACCAATAGAATCTCAAATATTACTTTTAGAAGAAACATCAAATTTAACAAAGATTTATCAGAAATATCAATAATTGATAATGTAAAAGCATTAGACGAACAGAAACACAAATACACTAGATTATTTCACCTGGATCCATCTATAACGCCAAAAATAACCCAAAAATTAGGCAAGAATGTCGTTGAACTTTATAAAGATGATAAGTTTATTGGGAAACTAAGTACAAAAGATCAAGTTGATTTAATAGACGATTTTTATTATTCCGTTTACTATCAAAATCCTCCACAAAGTACAAAAGTAATTAAAGTTGATAGTAGTGGAGTAGATAAAGAAATGACAGTAGATATTGAATTAAAATAATACTAAGTAGCATATGCCCTTATCGTTTGATAGGGGCATTTTTTTGTGAGAGCGTAAGGCTTGCTAACGTACAAGCAAACATCTCGCTATCGAATATCTCGCTTACGAAAATAAATAAATTCTAAGTTTGTTAGCCTAAAATTGTGAACTCGTGCTGCGCACTCAAACAGCACAATTTTTTAACGGCTAACTTCGCTTGAATTTATGATTATTTTCTCCAGAGGATATTCTTAAGCTTCGACTGTTTGCCGAAGTGCTGAGAGATTTCGCGTGAATGGGAAATTTGCCTACATACGAGTTTTTGCTGAAAGATTTCGTCAGATGGGAAGGACTGGCTGAGGGATAGCTGAATTACAAATTAAAAAATTCCGTATTGCCAGATTCTGGGAGAATAGGACTGACTAGATTACGTAGAAGTATTCTTCATTGAAGTTTTTGTGGAGTGAGAAGTGGTTTTTGTTGTAATCAAGTAGTCCTTCTTTTTTCATTTCCATTAGTTCCTTAGATAGGGCGCTTCTGTCGACGTTGAGGTAATCTGCAAGTTCTTGTCTATTAAATGGTATGTCGAATTCGTTGGTTTCTTTTTTTAGTGCGATGGAGCTTAGGTAGACGGATAGTTTTTGGCGAATTTTTTTGAAGGAGGATTGGCAAAGTTTTTGCGATAGTGAGTAGTTATCATTTGATAGTATTAGCAGCAAATTTTTTATTAATTTATCGTTGTAGTTGTTGTGATTTGCGAAGATTTCTTTTGTGTTTATAAACAGGATTTCACAGTCTTCGCTTGCGATTATATCTATGATTAATTTTTCGCCACTTATTGCGTAGGATTCTGCTATTATTTGGAATTTGTTTCTATTTGAAAGTATCATTCTACTTCCCCAATAATTTGTAATTTCTAATCTAACTTTTCCTTTGAGAATGAGTCCAAATGTATCAGTTGTGTTTCCTGATTTGTATATGTATTGTTGTTTTTTGTAGGATTTTTGATAAATAAAATTTGAGTTCAGTAGTTCATTAATTTCTTTTTCTGTGAAGTTATTGAATAATTCTGATTGTAATATTTCCATTTCTACCTCTTATGTTGTTATAACAACGTACTTTTTTATTAAATTATATTAAACTATAGACATAAAATCAATTGTGGTTTATGATATATGGAAACAAAGGAGAGAAAAATGAAAAATATTTTAGATACTATTGGAAATACAAGACTTGTTAGATTGAAAAACATAGGAAATGGAAACATCTATGTCAAGGTTGAAAAGGAAAATGCAACTGGTTCAATCAAGGACAGGGCAGCTCTTGAAATGATAAAAGGTGCGATTGATGATGGTTCATTGAAGCCAGGCATGAAGATTGTTGAACCAACAAGTGGTAATACTGGTATTGCGATTGCAATGATTGGTAAAAATCTTGGATACGACGTTACAATTGTTATGCCAGAATCAATGTCTATCGAAAGACGTAAATTGATGCAAGCTTATGGCGCTACAATTATTTTGACTGGCGAAGGTGGTATGCAAACAGCTGTTGATAAGGCGAAAGAATTGGAAGCTACTGGCGAATATTTTATGCCTAATCAATTTGCAAATCCTTACAACACTTTGGCTCACGAAAAATACACAGGTCCTGAAATTTATTCTGACTTGCCAGAAGTTAAGGGATTCATTGCAGGAGTTGGTACAGGCGGAACTGTCAGTGGTGTTGGACATTTCTTAAAAGAAAAAAATAAAGATGTTAAAGTGTGGGCTATTGAACCAGAAGAATCAGCGTTGTTGAGCACTGGAAAAGCTGGTGGACACAAAATTCAAGGAATTGGAGCAAACTTTGTTCCAGAAATTTTGGATAGGGATATATTGGACGAAGTAATCACTGTAAAAGGTGATGATGCTTTGGATATGGCAAGAAGACTTGCAAAAGAAGAAGGACTTTTGGTGGGAATTTCTTCGGGCGCAAATGTATTTGGTGCATTAAAAATGTTAGAGAAAGTTGATGGTCCGATAGTTACTGTTCTTCCAGATACTGGAGAAAGGTACTTGTCGACAGAATTATTTGAACATGAAGCTAATTAAAAGATTATCTGAATACGGTGATTTTATTTTACAAGAAGATCCTGCATGTCGCACGAAATTCGAAGCGATATTTATGTATCCAATCGTGAGGGCTTTGATTTATCACAGAATCGCAAATTATTTTTACAAGAAAAGACACACAACTGTTGCGAGATACTTCTCACAAAGAGCGAGACGTAAAACTGGAATTGAAATTCATCCAGGAGCGACTATCGGCAAGAATCTATTCATAGATCATGCGATGGCAGTTGTAATTGGTGAAACTGCGATTGTTGGAGATAATTGCCACTTCTATCATAATGTCACATTAGGTGGTACTGGCAACGAAAAAGATCACCAACGTCATCCAATTGTAGGAGATAATGTTATAATTGGAACTGGAGCGACTGTTTTGGGACCGATTAAAATTGGAGATAATGCGAAAATAGGCGCAGGTGCAGTTGTTTTACATGATGTTCCAAGTGATTGCACAGCAGTTGGAATGCCAGCAAAAATAATACGACACCATTAATATTGAATTTAAATCTCTTTGGCAATTAAATTTGCTGAGGAGATTTTTTATTTTGTGGTAGAATGGATTTATAAGCTAGCAGGAGGAATTTTATGAAAAAGAAAATATTTGCAATTGTAATGATGCTTTTAATGTTGTGCTCATGTAGCATTGGAAAAAGAGAAGTGTATTTGTATGGAGAAGATCACGATATAAAACCTATTTATAATGAAGAGTTAAACATTTTGAGAGATTACTACAAAAAAGGTGGCAGGAATTATTTTTTGGAGTATCCTCATTATTGTGCACAATATCTTAATTTGTGGATGAAATCAGATAATGATGAGTATTTGAACAAAATGTTTGATTTTTTTAAAAAATACGGAAACTATGATTATGATTACACTATTGAATTTTATAAAACTATTAAGAAAGAAATGAATGATATTAGATTCTACGGTGTAGATGTGGGACATGCTTATGATAGCATTGGCAAGGATTACCTAAAATTAGCAAAAGAAAAGGGCGACAAAGAAGATATTGAACTTACTGAAAGAGCGATAGAACAAGGCAAGAATTTCTATGATAAGGAAAAAGTTGATGACTTAAAAGCCAGTGAGTACAGAGACAAAATGATGGCAGAAAACTTCATGGATACATATAACAAGACAAAAGGAGATGTTATTGGATTTTTTGGATTGGGTCATATAGATGGAACACGTTATATTAACGATCATATGATGAAAAATTTACAAGACAAAATTAAAAATATTCACACAGTTAATTTGTTGAAAAGTAAAAATCTCAAACCAATCTCAACAGAAAAAATCACATACAATGGAAGAGAATTTGAAGCGGATTTTTATGGAATTATAAGTCACAAGTACTCTCCATATCCTCACGAAAAATTATACCGAATTAAAGACAAGGAATACTTCAAAGATTTCACGACAACAGGTTACAATCAATCATTTCCGTATAATTTCAGCTTTGAAAAAGGAGACATCATATTAACCAGACAATACAACGATAAAGATCAAGAAGATGTCGTTATACGCGTTACAAGTGATGGATCAGAAGAACTTTTCTTAGCAGACTACATTCAACCAAAATAATTTCAAAATAAACAGCAATGAACGAAAAAAGTTTGTTGCTGTTTTTTTTATCTATTTGGGTATAAATATTTTAGAGGTTATTTGGACATAAATGTTAAATAAATAACCTTGTTTATCAAAATTACGAAAGGAGAATTAAATGTTAAAATTAATCAGAACACCACAAAAATACATCCAAGGTAAGGATGCATTGAAAGAATTTGCAAAATACGCAAAAGATTATGGAAACAGATTTTTGTTTGTATCTTCAAAAAGAGGATTGAATGATTGTCAAGAAAAAATAGAAAAAAGTTTTGAAGGAACTGACGCTTTTAGAAAATATGAAATATTCTCAGGGATTTCTTCTAATGGAGAAATAGAAAGAATGAGAAAAATCGTCGTTGATGAAAAAATCGATGCAGTGGTTGGAATCGGTGGAGGATCTGCCATTGATACCGCAAAAGCTACGGCATTTTATGAAAACAAACCAGTTTTAATCGTGCCTACAGTTGTAGCGACTGATGCTCCTTGTACTGGACTTTCTGTTATTTACAATGATGACCACACTTTTGACAGATATATTTTCTATCCAGATAATCCTAACATGGTAATTGTGGATACTACAATAATTGCCAACGCTCCTGTGAGATTTTTGGTTGCAGGAATGGGCGATGCTTTGGGAACTTATTACGAAGCTAGAAGCTGCAAAAAAGTTGATGCACCTTCACTTGAAAATGGTGGAATTAGTGAATCAGCGATGGCACTTTGCAAGTTGTGCAATGAAATTTTATTTGAACATGGAGAAATCGCCAAGAAATCTGTGGAAAATCATTTGTTGAACGAATCCGTTGAAAAAGTTATTGAAGCAGCAACTTATCTAAGTGGTGTTGGTGCTGATAATGGTGGACTTGCAGCGGCACATTCTATCTACAACGGATTTACTGAAATAGAAGGCGTTTCTGCAATGCACGGAGAAATCGTGGCATTTGGTACGATTGTACAATTGTTGATGGAATCAGCTCCAAAAGATGAATTGATGAAGGTAATGGATTTCTGCTACAAAGTTGGACTTCCAATCACTTTGAAAGATATGAATATAAAAGCTGAAAATATAATGGTAGGTTGTGAAAAAGCCTGTGTTGAAGGAGAAACTATTCACAACGTAGTTGGAGAAATCACTCCAGAAAGATTAAGAGATTTTGTATTAACTGCTGATGTGTTGGGAACTAGATACTACGAAGAACACAAATAAATTTACTCATTAATAGCACACTAAAAAATCATCCTCTATTTTAAAAAAGGATGATTTTAGTTTGTCTATTTTATTTTTCTCCAAAAACCTATTTGATTGTAAAGTTCAATTCCTATTACTATTAATGCCCAAGGGATTGATATTCCCATAAGAATCCATTTAATTGGTGCTGATTGAATGCTAAACATTACAAATGAGAATATTGCTATTGTCAAAAATGAAAGTCCCATCATTTTAATTACGTAGGCGAATTTGGATTGTCTGTTCATTATATCTGAAATGCTCGACCAATTTACGTATTTGTGTTTGTAGTCGCCTGCAACTTTGAATCTACAAAATACGAATATAGATAATAAATTTAACACAATTGCAACGATTATGAAATAGAATTTTACTCTGAAGAATATCGAACATCCTAATATTGCAATTGCAGATAATGCTCCCATAATTAGAGCTGAGAATTTTACTTTTTCGTTCAAATAAGTTTTCTTACTCATAGGTAGACTCATCAAATAATCGTGGTTTTGTCCGTCCAATGAAACTATTATAGATTGTAAGTTCATAGGGAATAGTCCGATGAACACACTGTACATAAATGAAATGCTGAGAGCTACTGCAAGTGATTGTAAATCGGAAATATTTGTTCCAAGGTCACTTCTCATATTAGACAAGTTCGCAAATGTCATTATTATTGGAAACATTACTGGGAATAAAATGCAAGATGTGATAGTTGTAGCATCACTCAAAAGCATTTTGTTGTATTTGAACATTTCTTTGCCAATGTTGCTTGGTTGTTTGTCGACTTTTGTTCGTCTAATAGAATTTTTCTTGTTTTGAATATCGCTCATGTGTTCATACAAGTTCTTCGATGCGAATTCAAGAATTGCCTTTCCTAAAATCACCTCAACAACTGCCAACACAGCTATGAAAATAATCGCTGATAATGGATTGTGAAGTATTCCTGAAATAGGGCCAAGTCCTGTGGCGTTCTTCATGATTTTTGAATTTTGAATAAAAATTACAAATACAATGGCAACGACTTGAATAAAAATATTAAGCCCAACCATTATTTGCGTGTTGAATTTGTACAATGCAGATGTTCTTACCAAAAGTTCTGCAACTACAATATTCAAAATTATTGTAAAAACGAATAAAACTACAAAATTCAAAATTCCGTACAAAATCGCCAAGAATATATTGAATTTAAAATCAATGAAAAATTTTATAGACAACAATAATATCGGACTTAAAACTGTCAGCGAACTCAACATTGTCAAGAAAGTCTTGGATATGAACATTTCCTTCTGACTAATTGGGAAGTACGACATCTTCAACGAATCCTTGTTTTCATAAAAAAGATTGAATACGCTGATAAAGTTTTGCAAAGTTCCCAAAATCACCAAGTAAAACACGAACAAATCATACGCCTTCGGTGCCTTACTGTAATCAAATATAAGTCCGAACATAAGTCCGTAAATTACAATCATCATCACAGCGGACATTATATATTGCCTGATAATTTTCTTGTAAATACTTTTATTATCCGCAGGCTTGGTCTTCTGTCTGATTTGACCTGTGAGCATAGGATTGATATTCAGTAAGTCGATTTTCATCAATTCTTTTAATTTAGTCTTATTCATTTGGAACCTCATCGTGTGATTTTATCATTTCAAGATATATTTCTTCCAAGGATTGATTTGGATGCAAGTCTTTTAATTCTTGAACAGTACCCAAGAATATGAGTTTTCCTTTTTGTAAAATACCGATTCTGTCGCAAAGTTTTTCTGCGATTTCCAAAATATGAGTTGAGAACAAAACAGTATTCCCTTTGTTGGCGTGTTCTCTCATCATTTCTTTCAAATTGTAAGAGCTTTGTGGGTCAAGTCCTGTCAATGGTTCGTCCAATACCCACACATCTGGATCAGATAACAGAGCAGCTATTACGAAAACTTTTTGTCTCATACCATGTGAAAAAGATTCAATTGGTTGGAAGAATTCTGTCAAATCAAATTTTTCGGAAAGCATCTTGCAAGTAGCATTGAATTTGTTTTCTTCAATTTCATAAATCGTTCCTACAAATCTCCAAAATTCGTAAGGAGTCATCTTCAAAAACATATCCGGACTGTCAGAAACATATCCGATTTTTTTCTTAGCTTCCATTGGATTTTCTCTCACATCGACGCCATCGATTTTGATAGTTCCTTCTTCAGGTTTGATAACGCCAACCAAGGATTTTATTGTAGTTGATTTACCGGCTCCGTTGTGGCCGATAAGACCAAATATTTCGCCGCTGTTTATTGTTAGATTCAAATTGTCCAAAGCGATTTTCTTGTCATATTTTTTTGTTACATTCTCAAAAGTAATCATAAGTACCTCCTCATGTATCATACTGTATGATAATTGTAACACACTGAAAATATAATGTCAAAAAAAGAATTAGCTATTTCTAACTAATTCTTTCTATAACAGATTTTAAATGGTTGAATCTTCTGATAAGTTCATCCTTTTCAAATTCTTTTGGTTGCATATATTCAGTGACTTCAGTAATAGTTTCATAAAGTTCATCATCGTCGTTTTCTTTGTACAATTGAATAGCTTGTGATCTAAGAGAAGCAAGCTCCTTGTAAATCGTCATCACTTCGTGTTCTTCCTTGTTTTCCAAAAGAAGTTGTTTAAGTGGCCAATTGATATTGTGCTCAGTAGTCACACATTTGTTTGGAATGTAGACATCTTCACGTTGCATATCTTTCAAAAATCTATTCAAAATTTGATTGTTGAATTTATTAATCATAAGAAAATTAATATCCACACCTTCTTCAGCACACTCAATTTTGTCACCGTCTTCTTCTTTTAAAAGCACAGATATTTTAGTGCGCAAATCAGAATCATCGCATTCAATTATTTCAAAATTGTGCTTTTCAGATTCTATCACCAAAAATTCTTTAATATTTTCAGGCATATTGTAAATTAAAATAGATCTAGCCATAAAACCTCCTTAAATACTCATATCTTCCCAATCAAAATCATCACTCAAAGGCTTTTTATTATAAAAATCTTTGAACAAATCCTTCGTGTCTTCGACACTCACATCATCGACTATTTTCACCAAACTATCAGTGATATCTTTCATATATTCAATATGATAGACACATTCATCAGCAGCCGGAATAAAAGTCGCTTGAATGAAACTTTCGCCCACAAATTCCAACGAGAAAAAGTAAGTCTTCTTACCAGATCTTACTTCCTTGTAATTTCTTAACGCATCTTCAGAAATCTTGTCTATCTCATCTAAAACTATATCGAATAGGGGAGAGTCGAATGTTTTTTCTGAAGTTTTCAAAATCAATTTACTATTTTGCTCTAAAAACTCATCAGTTCCACTAAAAACTCCCTTTTTCAAAAACTCAAGCATAAAAACCCTCCTTTAATTCAAAGATTTATTTTTTAATTTTTGCTATCATACTTATAATATCACAAATCAGAAATATAATACTCAATTAACTGAAAATAATTATTACAAAATTTAAAACAAAATACAAAACTATCTGATAATTCAATTTATACGAATGAACGAAAAATTCGAAAATTTTAAATATGCTAAAGTGAAAAAGTGATATAATATCAATAACGATAATCAATATTGAAAGGAGGATGAAATGATAAAAGTAAATAATTTACACAAGAGCTACAGCTCTGGTCAAGAATCTATTGAGGTACTTAAAGGAATTGATTTGGAAATAAAAGATGGTCAAATAATTTGTGTTTTGGGGCCATCTGGCTCGGGCAAATCCACTTTATTGAACATACTCGGCGGAATTGAAACGATAGATGAAGGTGAGGTAGATGTTTTCGATAATAAACTTGAATCCATCAGCAAAAAAGAACTTGAAAAGTACAGGCGAAATTATGTTGGATTCGTTTTCCAATTCTACAACTTAGTCAGCAATCTAAATGTGTTGGAAAATATTGAAGTTGGAAAATATTTATCAAATAATCCAATAGATATAGATGGTTTGATTGACGATTTGGGATTAAAAGAGCATATTTACAAATTCCCCAACGAAATATCTGGAGGACAAGCTCAAAGAACATCAATAGGAAGGGCTATCATCAAAAGGCCAAAATTATTGATTTGTGATGAGCCGACTGGGGCATTGGATTACGAGAGCGCAAAGGATGTTTTAGTTTTGATTGAAAAACTCAACAAACTTTATGGCTCAACTATAATAATCGCAACGCACAACACGCAAATTTCGAAAATGTGCGATGTGATATTGTCTATTCACAATGGCTCGATAAAATCAATCGAAGAAAATAAAGAAAAAATCTCTGCGAATGAGGTGACTTGGTAATGAAAAATCCAATTAACAAAAGGATAGCAAGGCAACTTGTGAAAAATCCTGCAAAATATTTGCCGATTATTTTAGCTATGGTTTTTGTTGTTGTTTTTTCGTCATCTTTTTTCACTTCACAAGATTCAACAAAGGCTCTTTATTACGAGCAAATGAACAAGGGGAAAGTCGAAGATGGACAATTTACGACGATTTATCCGCTTGATGATGTTACAAAAGGAAAACTCGAAGACGAAAATATAGATTTGTACGAAAATTTCAATGTTGAGATTTCTCATACAAATGAAAGAAAACTCAAAGCTTTCATCAACAGAAAAAACATTAATATAGCTCAAATTTTAGAAGGAAGGCTTGCTGAAAGAAAAGATGAGGTGGCTATTTCCGGAAATTACGCAAGAGCCAACAAAATAAAACTGGAAGATTCGATAAAATTAAACGACAAAAATTTCAAAGTCGTGGGCATTGTTTCATTGCCGGATTACTCATCAATTCTGAGAAATAGAGATGACCTCGTAATGGACACCGGATATTATGGCACTTGTCTGTTAGATAAAGATGGATTTGAGTTATTCAAAGATGTCCCCATCAAATATACTTATTCTTATCACACAAAAAACAACTTAACAAAAAAATCTGCCAACGATAAGCTAAAAGATTTGATTAAGATTATTATGAAGAAAAATGTCGTGATAGATGCAGTTACGAGATACGACAATCACTGCATAACTTACTTAATGGACGATATGGACGGAGACGTTCCTACAATGACAACTTTTATGGTTATTTTGTTCATAGCGCTTGCTTTTGTTAGCGCCGTTCAAATTAAAAGTATGATAGAGAAGGAATCATCCGTAATAGGAACGCTGTTAGCATCTGGATACACGAAGGCTGAATTACTGAAAAATTATATGATAACACCTGTAATTATGACGTTGTTTTCGGCTGTTGTGGGGAATGTAATTTCATATTCCTATGCTTACAAAAAATACGTATTTTTGTACTACCAAAGTTTTGATTTGCCAAAATTCAAACCGATTATAAGTTTGAGGTCGTTTTTGATAACTTGCATAATTCCTCTTACAATTTATATGGTAATTAATTTGTTGGTTATTTCGATGAAATTGAAAGCTACGCCATTGGAATTTTTAAGGGGAACCTTCAAAAGAGAAAAAAGAAAATCCAAGGTGAAACTCACAAAATTTAATATCATGACCAAATTCAAACTCAGAATGTTCTTGGACAACAAATTCAACCTTATCGCACTTGTTTTTGGCATTTTCCTAGCAAATATGATACTGTTATATGGTTTGTCAGTCAAGCCTATTTTCGAGTCGTACTCTGAAAATATGAAAAACACGATGAAATACAACTACACTTATTTTGTGCGAACTGAAGAAAAAAACGTAAAAGCTGACAAGTCGACAATTTTAGACGTTGAATTGACGGATAATGACAATAAAAAAGTTCAGTTTTATGGAGTAGATGACAATTCCAATTATAAAATCAAAAACTTATCGCAATTAAAAAAAGATGAAGTAGTTGTGTCGAAGGGATTTTTACAGAGATTTGAACATAAAATAAACGACAAAATCAAAATCACAGAGCCTTATAACAGCAAAACGCTAGAATTAAAGATAAAAGGTGTTGACGAAGATAATAATTTGTATCAGATATTCACCAAGAGAGAATTGCTGAATAAAATTATCGAAAAAGATAGTGGATATTTTAATGCTTATCAATCGAACAGCAAACTCCACATTTCCAATTCTAATTTAATCACAAAAATCAACAGAGACGAGATGGATAAATTTATGATTCACTTTTTGGATAGTTTCGGAGTTGTTTTTAAAATGTTGTTTTATATTGGAATTGGATTTTATCTGATAATCACATTTATAATTTCCAACATCATACTCGACAAGTCCAAGCTCAATATATCGTATCTCAAAATCTTTGGATACAATGACGGTGAGATAATGAGTATTTACGTTAATATTGTATTTGTAATGCTGGTTGTCTTCCAGCTAATTATGATACCTTTAATAGATAAATTATTTAAACTTATCATATTAGTAGTGATGTCGAAGTTTGATGCGTACATCATAGCAAAAATTCCTGTGCATATGTACTTGCTCGCGATTTTGTACAGCATAATAATTTTTGCGGTTATTCAATTGCTTCAAAAAATAAAAATATCAAAACTCGATATGGTAAAAGAATTGAAAACCATTAATGGATAAATCATAACCACCAGCTTATAAGGTGACCCCAAAAAGTTGGACTTTATACCAGAGACATTTAGAAATATTTGTCTCTGGTTTTTTTGCCCTCATATTTCCCCTAGGGGAAATCGCAGCTAAGCTGCATTCAATTTCCTATATTCAACTGGACTTAAATATCCAAGTTTTTCTTTTATTCTATCTTCATTGTAATATTTTATATATTCTTCTATTGTCTTTTTTAGTTCGTTAAATGATTCAAACGTTCTACCATAGTAAATTTCTTGTTTTAATATTCCAAAGAAATTTTCCATAGGGGAATTATCTAAGCAATTTCCTTTTCTAGACATACTCTGTAAAATTCCATCACTTTCTAACCTATTAGTATATTGTTTTAATTGATACGCCCAGCCTTGATCCGAATGAAAGATTCTTTTATATTTGCAGTCTGAAGTCTTTTCTATCGCTTCTTCAAGAGGAGTTATTATTGCCTCTAATGATGGTGAAGTTGTTATTGAATAGCTAATGATTTCTCCATTAAACATATCCAAGAAAGGATTTAAGTAAAGTTTTTTTACTTGCATATTCCCAGATTTATCTGTTTCATAGTATTTAAATTCACTTGTATCTGTTGTGATTTTTTGATGTACTACAGAAGTGTTAAATCTTCTTTTTATCCTATTTTGTGCTACTTTACCCACTGTTGCCTTGTATGAGTAATATTTTCTTGATTTACGTGCAAAATTTCTAACTTGAAGCTTTAGTTTTTGTACCAGTCTTTGAACTTTTTTCTTGTTTATTACAAGACCAATTCTTCTAAGCATTGCATGTATTCTTCTGTATCCATAGTTTGGATTATCTTTTCTTATTTTCTTGATTTGATTCTCAAAGGCTTCATCTTTATTTTTTCTGTCAAATCTTTTTTTCCAATACATGTATGTTGACTTAGGGAATTTTAAATAGCTAAGCAAATCTTTTAATAGATATTTTTCTCTTAATGAGTCAATTATTCGAGCCATTCTCTCATTTTCTGATCTTCCTCGTCCTCTAATTCCATCTTTTTTTTTAGAAAATCTATTTCCATTTGTGCCCAGTAAAGCTTATCTTTAAGTTCAGCAATTTCATCTATTTCTTCCTTAGAATATTCTTTCTTTACTTGTTTTTTATTTTTATCTTTAGTCATGCTTGAAGGTCTTCCTCTCTTTTTAGGTCTAAGTCCATCAAGTCCTTGATTTCTAAAATCAATTACCCATCTAGCAATGATTGCTGGATTATTAATCTTAAATTGATTAGAAAGTTCTTGATAGGACATTTCTCCTGTTAAGTACAACTTTACTACATTTTTCTTAAATTCGAAAGAGTAACTATTATTTTTTCTAGAAATTTTTAAGCCTTCATATCCTTGTGTTTTGTATGAATTAACCCATCTTCTGACTACTGAATGATCACTAAGTCCATATTAATCAGTTAAATATTTATATCCTCCTTCTTTATTTAAGTATTCTTGTACTATTTTCATCTTAAATTCTGTACTATATTTTTTCATGAAAAAACTGACCTCCTCTAAGTTGGTTTTGGGTCCAACTTTTTGGGGTCAGTTCATTATGAAACTGGGGTTTGTTATAAATCCCAGTTTAATTTTTACAATTTCATTAGTAGAATTATTAAACTATATAATAAAATCAATTTAAAGAAAATTAATTATTAGATGATATCAGACGATAGATATTAAAAACTCTATTGTCTTTTTTATTTGGAAGAACAAAAAATATTAGAAATGTCAATAAATTTACTGCCATGCAGATAATAGCAGCTTATTCATGTGTGAGAGTTTTAGCTGAAACCTTAGTAGGACTTCCCGTTTATTTATATAAAACAGGCTTATCATTTGAAGCAGATAGGATACCAAAAGATAGAAATTTTCAAGGGTAAAAGTCTAGGAAAAAGAACCTAATTCATTATGGAGATTTGTTTGTTATACAGCTAAAAATATCATTTGAGTTTAAAATGAGATCCGTATTCTCTTAGGACTGATTTTTTGTAATTTTTGTTTATATTTAATTAGTCTTATGAGTAATACTTTTATATTAATCCCTCTTTTTTCATAAGAGATAACTCTCTTGAAAGAGCAGGCCTATTACAAGCTAAAAATTTAGCTAAGTCCTCTCTGGATAATTTATTTGAAAATAGGTAATCTTTTCCATACCTATCTATATACATATTAATTTTTTCCCTAATCTTAGGCTTAGAATATATATCTAATTTGTAAGTTAAGTATGAAATTTGCTCATCATACAATTTTATAATATTTTCCATAAAAATCGGTCTGATTGAACAAGACCTTTTATTTTCTTCAAAGATTTTGCTAACATCAAGTGCTAAAACTTCAGAATCTTTTTTTGCGACTATGAGTCTATCAGCTAGGGAAGAAAAATTTAAAGAAAAAGAATCTGAAGTCTCATAAATTCTATCTATAATTTCTTTATCATCATCTATTGTAGATAGATCAATTCTTCCCTTTAAAACTATACCTGCCTTAAATCCCTTAGAAAAATCATATAGGTATCCGCCTTTACTAAAAACTAAGATTTTATGATCAATACAAGAAAGTATGTGGTGTATAGTACTTTCGTCTAAACCATAAAATAATTTACTTTTCACAATAATTTTTTCCATAAAATCCTTTCTTGTTGCTTTAGCAACTGCAATAAAAATTATCCATGATATAATTATAAATGTAATGATAATTATTATCAAGGAGGAAGATAAAATGGAAAAAAATAAAATTGTTTTTGGACATGATTTTTTAAAGATGCTTGGAAGAACAAGACTCAGACCAGGCGGCGGTATTATGACTGATTGGTTGCTTGATCAGGTACAGATAGATAAAGATATGCAAGTTTTGGAAGTTGCTTGCAATAGAGGAGATAACCTAATAAGAGTTTATACGAAATATAAATGCAAAGTAATAGGTATAGACAATGACCAAGTTGTCATAGATCAAGCCCTAGAGAATATAAAGCTTTTAGGCTTAGAAAAAGAAATTGAAGTTATGAATATAGATGCCTTAAAGTTGGATTTTGAGGATGAAACATTTGACTTAATAATTAATGAGGCAATGCTCACCATGCTTCCAAATGAAGAAAAAGCAAAGGCTCTTAAAAATTATCACAGGGTTTTAAAAAAGGGCGGCTATTTATTAACTCATGATGTAGCAGTAGAAAATGAAAGCGAAGATATAAGAAGGCAACTTTCGAAATTTACAAACATGAATGTGTATCCTCTAACCGTAGAAAATTGGAACAAGCTATTTATAGAAAATTCTTTTAGACCTTTTTCACAAAGGACTGGTAGGATGCTTCTCTTAGACAGGGATACGATCATAAAAGATGAGGGGCCAGTAGGGGCTGCAAATTTTTATAAAAATGCTTATTCAGAAGAAAATAGGGATAGATTTGTAAAAATGTTAGAGAGGTCTAAAAATACAAAAATTTCTTATGTAGTTTTAGCAAGTAAAAAGGAGGATTAGATGAAAGTTATAAAAAAATATCACTAATTTTATGTCTGACAGTGCTTGTCTTATCAGGTATAACTGCTTGTGGCAATACAAAAACTGAACAAAAATCAGAAAGCAAGGAAATGACTCAAGCTGAGAAAAAGGAAGAAACTAAGGATAAAAATAAAAAAGTTAGGACAATTACAGATCATGCAGGTAATGAGGTAGAAGTTCCAGAGAAAGTTGAAATAATAGTAATAGATCAGATACCTATTTTATCTACCTATATGGCTTATCATCATGGAAAGGCTCCATACATCGTAGGATATGCTGGTTCACTAAAGCAAGTAATTTCAAATACAGTTTTAAAGGATATAGCTCCAGAGCTTCTTGATAGCCAAAATACAGTTCAAGCTCAATCTGACATTAATATTGAGGAAATAATGAAGCTTAAACCAGATGTTATTTTTTTCAATGCTTGGAATAAAGAACTCTATGAAACTCTTAAAAAGACAGGGATTCCGTGTGTAGGATTTGCTACAGTTGGCACAAATGGACCAGCTATATCAATGTGTGGGCAAGTCGGATGGATTGGTTTGATAATTCCTCACATGGCAAGGATGATTGTGGGAGCTAATAATACTCTTACTCTACCTTTTAGCATATCTTTAGGAGCAAGTCTTATGGTACTAATAGAAGCTTTATCAAGAACGGTTTCTGTAATAGAACTACCTATTTCAGTTCTTACGGCAATAATTGGAGCTCCAATTTTTATAAGCCTAATTAGAAAAACTGGGGGTGGGTTCAATTAAATTAGAAGTAAAAAATGCAGGATTTTATTATGATAAAAATCATGAATTATTTAAGAATTTATCTTTTAGTCTGGCTCAAGGTCAGGTTTTATCTATCTTAGGGCCCAATGGTGTTGGTAAGACTAGCCTTATAAGATGGATATGTGATTTTGAAAAATAGAAACTAGTAAATAGTTTTATGGATGAAAAAGATATTACAAGTTTTAATAGAAGAAACTTATGGCACAAGATATCATATGTTCCTCAAAAAAGATCATTTTCTTTTGAATATTCTGGAATTGATATGGTAGTGTTAGGGTTTTCTAGTAAACTTACACCATTTGCAAAACCAGGTGCTAGAGAATATAAGAAGGCAAATGATATTATGAAAAGCTTAGCTATAGAAAACCTTAAAGACAAGTCATGTTCTGTGATGAGTGGAGGAGAACTTCAGATGGTTCTAATAGCCAGAGCCTTAATATCAGACCCAAGCTTAATCATATTAGATGAGCCAGAAAGTGGTCTTGATTTTAAAAATCAGCTTAAAATAATTTCATTAATCAAAAAACTATCCAAGGTAGACAATATTAGTGTTATTATAAATACTCATTACCCAGCCCATGCTCTTGAAATATCGGATAAATGTTTGATGTTAATGGGAAATGCTAGACATAAAATAGGCAAAACTTCTGATATTATCTGCAAGGAAAATATGAAAGAAGCATTTGGCGTAGAGGTTATACTTGAAAAAATAAAAAAATATGAGAAAGAATATGAGGCTGTAATACCAATTAGGATTGTAGAAGATTAAAATGAAAAATATCAGTAAGGGAAAAACATTTAAACCAGAACAGGTTATGCCTATAAAAGAAAATCAAACTATAAGCAAGAAACTCTTAGATTTATGTGATTGTCATATTTTACTTATGAGTCTTGACCAAAACACGGATATTTCCCTTGAATTTTATGCTGATGAAAGAATATATCTTGTTTTAAAAGGCGAGATTAACATTAATAATGAAAAACTTATAAATAATGAATTAATACTTTTTGAAGAAAACAGGATTTTTGACATAGGAGCAAGGGATAAAAGATAAAATAGACGATACAGAAGAAAGATTAAGGCAAATAAAAAATCAAGAAAAAAATTCTAATGCACAACTAGCAAGGTAATTCATAATAGGACTAACAAAAGAATTATCTTTAGGTGAAAACAAAAACCTAGTCGAAAGATTTATAAAGAAAATCTAACATCACAAGGAATGATAGTAGATTATGCAATTCATGATTAGAGTCAAGATAAAAATGGGTAATAATCTAATGTAGGTTAAAATTTTTACTAGGCTAAGAATAGATTTTTTAAGAAAATTGTTACTTGTCCTAAAGCTTGGTAAGGTTCTAATTCTAATGAAAGTGATGGCAAAATTATGAAAGAAAAACTCATTATTAAAAAATTAAGAGAAGATTGCAGAAATGAAATCTACACAAATAGAGGAATTAACCCAATATTCCAGCTAAATCCAAAATCAAAAATATTGATAATTGGGCAAGCTCCTGGGGAAAGGGTTGAAGAAACTGGTATTTTATTTAATGATAAGAGTGGGGAAAATCTTGTCAAATGGTTGGGAATATCGGAAGACATCCTCCATAGTGAAGATTTTTCTATAATTCCAATGGATTTTTATTATCCTGGAAAGGGAAAATCTGGCGACAAGGCTCCTAGATCTTTTATTGCAAAAGAATACCATCCACTATTATTAAATGAATTGAAGGATATAAAGTTAACCATTTTGATAGGAGCCTATGCTCAAAAGTTTTATTTGAAGGATAAATTTAAGAAAAATTTAACTGAAACAGTAAAATCTTACAAAGAATTTTTGCCAGAATATTTCCCAATACCCCACCCAAGTCCACTAAACAACAGGTGGATAGCAAAAAATCCTTTTTTTAGAGAGGAGGTTTTGCCTGAATTAAAGAAAATTGTAAAAAAGCTGAGATAAATTGTGTTTGTAAAAATTTATTGTATATCATTTTTTATGGTAATTGTCATCAACAAGGAGAGAAAATATGAAAAAAATAAGTGCGAATATTTTAGACGGCAAATTTGAGCATTTGGTGGATGAGGATAATTTACAAATAACCCATCTACAAATCAAAAAGGGCGAAGAAATACCAAATCACAAGTCAGATAAAAGTGTAGTAGTTGTAATTTATAACGGCAAGGTAGATTTTAAGGGAGAGAACGGAAACCAGATAATAATCCCAGGTGATATAATCACAATGGATCCTAATGAAATCCATGCTCTTAAGGCTCTTGAGGATAGCGATTTGATGGTTATAAAAGTAAAAATTTAAGAATATATTTAGCTAATATAGGCAGGTGGTTATTTTATCAACCTGCCTTTAATTGTATATTTAAGTGTGCTGATCGAACGAAGTGAGAGAAACAAAAAAAACACCGGCTAAGCTGGTGTTTATGATTGCCATGAATTTCATATACATTTCATAAAACTGGTGTAAGATATACATATAACAAAATTAAGGAGAAATGTATGTTAAAAAATGCGATTTTTTATATAACAAGAAAACGAAATAGAACTTTGATAATGCTGATAATTCTAACACTCGTATTATCATGTTTATATGCTTGTTTAAGTATTTCGAAATCACAAAAAACACTAGAAAAATCATTGTATGAAACGTCTAACTCATCTATTGCAATAACTAAGAAAGAAAAAAATGGATACTTTAAAATAAATGATTTTGAGAAATTAAACCAAATTAAAGATATAAAAGAAATTTCATATCATTATGAAGGTTTAGCAACTTTGACTAATTCTGATGTCGTTGAAAGTGAACAAAAAGTAATGCGTGAAGATTTATCTCCAAATATGAAAAATTTAGTTTCAATTGATGCAATGACAAATCAAAAACTCAATCAATTATTTACAAGCAATGTTTTTACTATAAAACAAGGCAAGAATCTCGATAAAAATGATGATAATAAGATTCTTGTTCATGAAGAATTTGCTAAGAAAAACAAACTGAAACTTCACGACAAGATAGGCCTCAAATTTTTAAATATGAATGGTAATGGGGATGCAAACAAAGAATCTCAATATGAGATTGTTGGGATATTTTCAGGAAAGAAACAAGAAAAATATACCGGATTTTCATCAGATTATAGCGAAAATTCTATGTTTATAAATTATAATTCAGCACAAAATTCATTGAATATAAAAGGTAATGACCAAATTGCCAATAAAATCTTGTTGCATACACAAAATTCAGAATCAATGGATAATGCAATAAATCAAATAAAAAGCAAAATTGCTAATTCTTCAAAATATATTATAGAAAAAAATGATAATGCATTCAAAGAAGTAATTGATTCGATAAATGGTGTAAAGCACATAATACAAATGATGACATATTCGATCATGGTAGCAGGACTTGTTGTCTTATCACTAATCTTAATATTATGGTTAAGAGAAAGAATCTATGAAATCGGAATACTTTTATCAATTGGGGTTAGTAAACTTAAAATAATAGGACAATTCATAATGGAGCTTGTTTTTGTGTCTATTCCTGCAGCAGTATTATCCTTCATAAGTGGAGATTTCATCATCAAACAAATAGCATCAGGACTTACCAAATCAGAAAATGCATCATTTTCAGCAAGTCTATTTATAAATAAATTATCAGATAAATTAGAAGTATTTGCTAAAAGCTACGTATTACTTTTAATAATAATTGCTGTTTCAGTAATAATAGCAGCGGGAATAATATTAATAAAAAAACCAAAACAAATTTTATCACAAATAAGTTAGGAGAAATAAAATGAATATTTTAGAAATTAAAAACGTATCATACAGTTATTCAAGTTCAAATGAAGAAGTTTTATCACTAATCAACAGAGGTTTTGAACAAGGAAAATTTTACGCGATAATAGGAAAGTCGGGTACAGGTAAATCAACTCTGTTATCATTATTGGCAGGATTAGATTCACCAGATACTGGACAAATCTTATTTAAGAATAAAAACATTGAGGAAAAAGGACACAGTTATCATAGAAAAAATAATATATCATTAGTTTTCCAAAACTATAACCTTATAGATTACTTGACTCCTCTTGAAAATATAAGATTAGTAAACAAAAATGCATCGGAAGATATTTTATTGGAATTGGGACTGGATAAAAGTCAAACTAGAAGAAATGTCATGAAACTTTCCGGTGGTCAACAACAAAGAGTTGCAATTGCAAGGGCTTTGGTTTCAGAAGCTCCAATAATATTAGCAGATGAACCTACTGGTAACTTGGATGATATGACGGCTGGTGAAATCATAGCTATATTGAAAAAACTTGCATTGGAAAGAAATAAGTGCGTAATAGTTGTTACTCATAGTAAAGAAGTAGCAAAAGCTGCTGATATTGTTCTTGAATTAAAGGATAGAAAACTACAAGAAGTAGTTGACAATATTTAGGGAGGAAATTATGATAAAAAACGCATTTGCCTATGTAACCAGAAAAAGTCTCAAATCAATCATTATTTTAATCGTAATAATGTTGATGTCATCATTAAGTTTGATTAGTTTATCAATAAAAGATGCAACAGACAAAGCATCTGAAAAAACTTTTGGAAATATAACAAATAGTTTTTCGATGGAAATCAACAGACAAGTTAATCCTGGAACACCAAGAGGTGGTGGAAATGTCAAAGGACAAGACATCAAAAAAATCACAGATTCACCTGACATTGAAAGCTATGTAAAAAGAATAAATAGCGTGGCTGATTTGGATGGATTAGATATAATTGAGACACAAGAAACTTTGGCTAATCAATCACCAGAGCGTGCGAAAAATTTTAAAAGCACTGTAATGTTAACCGGAGTCAACGAATCATCCAAGGAAACAAAATTTGTATCTGGAGCATACAAATTGGTAGAAGGTGAACATTTGAAAAATGACGATAAGAATAAGATTCTTATGCACAAAGATTTGGCAGCTAAAAACCATTTAAAAATTGGAGATAAGTTAAAATTAAAATCAAATTTATTTGATGCAGACAACGAAAAACAAGCCAATGAAACTGTAGAAGTTACAATTAAAGGTTTGTTTGATGGACACAATAATGGTGGGGTTAGCGCTGCACAAGAATTGTATGAAAACACATTAATTACTGATTTGAATACAGCAGCCAAAGTTTATGGCAATACCGAAGACACAGCTGTTTATCAAGATGCGACATTCTTCGTAAAAGGAAACAAAAAACTAGAAGATGTAATGAAAAATCTTGGGAAACTTGATATTAATTGGCAAGAGTATAATTTAATAAAAAGTTCATCCAATTATCCAGCACTGCAAGAATCAATCAGTGGAATATATGCAATAGCTGATAAATTATTTATAGGGTCTCTTGCATTTGCAGGTTTAGTAGTAGCTTTATTATTGTTCTTATGGATGAATGCAAGGAAGAAAGAAATCGCAGTATTGTTGTCGATAGGAATGTCAAAAGCAAAAATATTTGGACAATTTGTCACAGAATTATTGTTGGTTGCTATACCAGCATATATAGTATCATTTTTCTTGGCTAGATTTGCAGGAGATAAAATCGGAAATAATATACTACAAAAAGTCACAGGAAATATTGCAGATAAGATTGCAAAACAATCTGCATCGACTGGACTTGGAGGTGGAGCAGAGGTAGATGGGTTCAATAAAACATTGACAAGTCTAGACATCAACATATCAACAAAAGCGTTGATGTATGTAGTGATATTTATGACAATTGTTTTGCTGATTTCATTAATTATCTCATCCACAAATATTCTTAGAAAAAATCCGAAAGATTTATTAATAGACACAAAATAGAATTATCGGGGCAAATGCTCCGATAATTTTGTAATTAAACCAAATATTGTATAATAAAATAAAAGAAAAGGAGAAATTATGAACTTACTTGTAGTAGAAGATGATCAAATGATACGCGAAGGGATTTGTGAATTTTTGTCTGAATTTGGATACAAAACTTATCAAGCAGAAGATGGAAAACAAGCTATATCCATATTTGAAAATAACGAAATCAACTTGGCAATACTAGATATTCAACTTCCATACATTAATGGACTTGATGTTCTCAAAAAAATTAGAGAAACAAGTGATATTCCAGCTATCATGTTGACTGCATTCAGTGATGAAGAATATAAAATAAACGCATTCACAAGTCTAGCTGATGGATACATCGAAAAACCTTTTTCGTTACCAGTGCTCAAAGTTAGAGTAGAGTCATTAATCAAAAAACATTATGGAAATAACGAAACTTTTAATTATAAAAACACTGAGGTTAATTTCGCAAGCTACACTGCTAAACTAAACGGCCAAAAAGTAGATGTAAATGCCAAAGAATTAGAAATACTCAAATACATGATAGAAAATGAAGGACAAGCACTTACTAGAATGCAAATAATTGATAGCGTATGGAAAGAAACTGATGAAATACCATTTGACAGAGTCATTGATGTTTACATAAAAGAATTACGCAAAAAACTAGAATTAGATTGCATTGTAACCATAAGAAACGTCGGATATAAATTGGAGAGAAAATGAAAAATTTAAAAATATTTCCAAAAATGTTCATACAAATATTCGCAGCACTAGGACTCACGGTGTTGTTTATACATTTTATGGTGTTTTTAATATTTCCAAAAACATATTTGGAAGATAGAAAACAAGAAATAAATAAAAAAGCAAATGAAATTTCCATGACATTGAATAATAAAGATATTAGATATGTTACTCAGTCGCTAAATTTTTATTCTAATAACAATGACATAAAAGCTTACGTTAAAAACAAAAACAACGGTAACGAATTGCAAATTAAAGAAATAAATGGATTTGACAAAAAAAGTGACAATAATTCACTGATAATTGAGGAACGAGAAATTAATCTAAATACAGGAGAAAAAATTTCGCTTCAATTCGTATCAACAGCCGATATGAAGCGAGATGCGAAAAATTTTAGTTTAAGATTTCTTCCGTTTTCGCTTATTATTTCCATAATTTTCTCGGCAATCGTTTCATTAATATACGCGAAACTAATCAATAATAATATACAAGAAATAAAACAAGTTACTGATAAAATGATGAACATGGACAAAAAAGCACTACTGGAAGTAGATTCTACAAATGAAATTGGTCAATTAAAGGCACAAATAAATGATTTGTACACTACATTATTGCATTCAATTGACGATTTGGAATCAAAAAACGAAGAAATCATCAAGTTAGAAAAATTAAAATACGATTTCTTCAGAGGAGCATCACACGAACTCAAAACCCCTGTTGCGAGCCTCAAAATAATTTTGGAAAATATGAAGTACAACATAGGAAAATACAAAAACAGGGATTTGTACATTGACGAATCTCTGAAAATTATTGATGGATTGTCACATAGTATTTCGCAAATACTAACATTGTCATCAATTGAAAATTTGAAGAATGACGAAGAAAATGTAGCGATTTTACCAATATTAAATGATATAATTAATAAGCAGGAAGTAATTGCAAATCAAAAATACATCACAATCGACAATCAGATTACAGATGAACAGATTTTTATTGGCAAATCAGCTCTTAAAATAATACTATCTAATGTGATTGGAAACGCCGTAAAATACACTGATGAATATGGGACAATTACTATCAAATCAGATGGAGAATGGTTTGAAGTAATTAATACTTGCGAAAAGGCAAGCGAATTAGATACCACTAAAGTGTTTGATGTGAATTGTGATTTGAACAAAGAAAACAGTAACGGACTTGGATTGTATATCGTTGGCAACTTGCTCAATAATTACAAAATCGATGCGGTTATTGAAACACAAGAAGAAAAAGTAAAATTCAAAATCAAGTTATAAAGGAGAACAAAATGTATATTTTAGAATTGAATCAAAATGGCGAAGCAACTGAATTAGCATTATTTGACACAATTGAAGAAGGCAGAGAATTCATCAAGAAAACAAATTGTTATGAGATTACAGAAGAAGATGGATTTGTATATGAATATATCAATCCTGAAAAATTAGATGATTATTTGGAACTGGAATACAATGGAAATATAATTCCAATGACCAAATTCATGTTCACAGAACAAGGAAAAGCAGAAATCTTCTGGAAAGAAATTCCAAATCTTTCAGAAAAAGGAAATGGAATCGTTGATAGTTCTACAAGGGTTGATGCTTATGTAATAGCTAACAAAGATGTGAAAACATATATTGAAGCAAGAGAAAAATCCTACAACGAAGTAAAAAAATACTTGGAAGAAAAAGGATATGACGTAGACAGAGCATACTTCGGATCAGAAGATGGAGAAGCAATAGTCTACAGAAAAAGCGAAAAAGACGATTGGCATTTTCTAACACACATGGATCCATCATTTTTTGAAGATAGAACAAAAGAAGAAATCATCGAAGAAATAGCCGAATATTTGAATTAAATTGAATAAATCAAAAACTCTTCTTAATTAGAAATTAGGAAGAGTTTTTTAATTTTAAAAAATATTTTATAAAATCCTTGACAAATTAAAAAATACGCTCTAGAATGATAATGCAAATAACTTGCATTAGAAAGTTATATGGAGGATTTATGAAAAAAATTTATAGAATATTATTATTAGCTCTTATGATTGGTGTGGCTTCTGGCTGTGCTAGACAAAATAATGATATTAACAATCAAAAAGTTCAAGAACAACAAGAAAAAACTGATGACAAATCAACTGATAAGTCAGATTCAAAGAAATTATATGTTAGTTTCTATCCGATTGAATACATGGCAAAAGAAATTGCGAAGGATAAAATTGATGTAGTAAATGTTATGCCAAAAGGTGCTTCAGTTCACGAGTGGGAACCTACAGCACAAGATATTAAAAACTTATCCGATTCAAAGATGCTTATCGTTAATGGTCTTGGATTGGAAGGTTGGTTAGAAGATGTTAAATCTAGTTTGAAAAATACAGAAATTGTCGATTCATCTGCAAATATTGAAAAGATAAAAGCTGAAGAAGAACACGACCACGACCATGACCACGAGGAAAAAAATCACGACCATGACCATGAAGAAAAAGATCACGATCATGATCACGAACATCATCACCATGGAGAATTTGATCCACATATTTGGATGAGTCCAAAACAAGCTAGAATTCAAATGAAAAATGTTTATGAAGCTATTGTAAAATTTGATGCAGAAAACAAAGATTTCTATGAAAAAAATTACAAAGAATTAGATAAAAAGTTTGAAGAATTAGACAAGAAATACGCTGAAGTATTAGCTCCACAAAAGGATAAATATTTCATAGTTCCACATGAAGCGTTTGGATATTTGGCAAGAGATTATGAGATTAATCAAGTTCCAATTGAAGGTATTAATTCAGATTCTGAACCTGATTTAAATAAAATGAAAGAATTGACTAATTTCGCAAAATCACATAAGATAAATACAGTATTTTATGAAATGGGAGAAAGCGATAAGATTGCAAATTCCTTAGCTAAGGAAATCAACGCAAAGACTGCTGGTTTGTCTACTATAGAAGCTAAGACTCAAGATATTGAAGATGGAAAAGATAATTATTTTTCATTGTTAGAGAAAAACTTGGATGCAATCTCACAAGCAAAATAATATGAATAATATAATTAGTGTAGAAAATTTGAATTTTTCGTATAGAAACGAGAAACTATTAAGGGATATAAATTTTAATATTGAAAAGGGAGATTTCGTAGGTATAACCGGAGCTAATGGCTCCGGTAAATCTACGTTATTAAAGCTTATTTTAGGATTTCTGAAAGCGGATAGTGGAGAAATTAAATTTGCTGGAGGAAGAGATAATTTTAGTTTTGGATATGTTCCGCAAAACAATAACGAAAAGAGCATTGCTTTTCCAATAACTGCATGGGAAATAGTAGCGATGAATGTCACTGATGATAAAAACATTAAATCTCATGAAAAAATCGAAAATGCATTGTCCATTGTAGAAATGAAGGATAAGAAAAATTACAACTACAATAATATGAGTGGTGGTGAACAAGAAAGAGTTATGATTGCAAAGGCATTGGCGAATGACCCACAAATTTTAATTTTTGATGAACCTACTGCAGGATTGGATCAACGTAGTAAGGAAAATTTATTTGATTTGTTGAAGCATTTGAATAGTCATCACAACATAACTATTTTGGTAGTTACGCACGAGCTGGATTTTACTAAAGATTATTTTAATAGAATTTTCAGATTAGATAATGAATTTGTTGAGGTGAAAAATGTTTGAGATGTTCTCTTATGATTTTATGAGAAGAGCTTTTATTGCGGGGATCCTAGTTTCAATTATTGTTCCTCTGATAGGAACCTTTGTCGTCAACAAGAAAAACTCCATGGTAGGAGATGCTTTGAGTCACAGTTCCTTAGCTGGTGTTGCATTGGGACTTATTTTTGGAATAAATCCTGTTATAGCAGCGATTTTCGTATGCGTGATTGCAGCTTTTGGTATAGAAGTCATCAGAAAAAACTTTGCCAAAAGTTCTGATTTGTCCACTGCAATTGTTATGAGTAGCGGTATAGGACTTGCTGCAATATTGTCTGATTTCGTTCCTGGTGCTGCGAACTTCCAATCTTTTATGTTTGGATCTATTGTAGCTATACCGGATATTGAATTGTACACAGTGATTGTTGTGAGCATGATAGTTATTGTGGCTTATGTTACGTTGTACAAAAAATTGGTGTATATTATTTTTGATGAAGATGGAGCGAGACTTTCTAATATAAATGTTGGACTTATAAATAAAATTTTCACTTTTTTGATAGCTATTACTGTTGCTATTGCATCTAGGACAGTTGGTGCGCTGATGGTTTCGAGCTTGATGGTTATTCCAGTATCTTGTGCAATTATGGTATCTCATTCTTTCAAAAAAACTGTGATTAATTCATCGCTTTTTGGGATTCTATTTACGATTATAGGAATTAATTTGTCTTATTATTTACAATTAAAACCAGGCGGATCAATTGTTTTAACAGGACTTGTAGTTCTGATAATTTTGATGATAGTAAATAAATTTAGGAAAAATAATTAAGTGTAAACACTGCATTATGAATTTTGGATTAATTTATTTTGTGGTGTTTTTTTAGTTTATAAAACGTTGTAATTTGCATTTTTTACAAGTATAATTAAAAGATAGGAGGCGATAGCATGAACAAAATGATTAAAAAATTAATAATATTAACAATAGGAACATTAATACTTACTTTTGGTTTTTTCTTTTTTATAATGCCTTTTAATTTAACGATTGGAGGAATTTCTGGGATAGCAATTAGTTTGAATGCATTTTTTCCACAAATTCCAACGGGTATTTTTGTGATGATTATGGATACAATTTTATATATCATTGCATTTATTATTTTAGGAAAAAGCTTTGGTGTTTTGTCGATATATTGTTCTTTTATTTTCGGAGGTTCAACGACATTATTGGAAATTTTACTACCAAACTTCAAACCTTTAACTGATGATATTTTGATTAATTTGATTTTTGGAATTATTATTTCTGCTATTGGAATGGCTTTAGTTATCAATCAAGGAGCATCAACTGGTGGTACGGATATTATAGCAATGATTATCAGAAAATATCTCTCAATAGATGTTGGTAAATGTATGCTTGTGGCTGACTTTTTTGTAGTGTTACTTGGTATGTATACTTTTGGAACAAAAAGTGGTATGTATGCTATGTTAGGTATTTGTATCAACTCAATTGTAATTGATAAGGCTATCGCTGGTTTAAATACTAGAGTAAATATGATGATAACAAGTGATAGATACAAAGAAATTAACACATATATAATTGATCAAATTTCCAGAGGATCTACTATTTTTAAAGCAGTTGGTGGTTTTTCTGATAATGAAAAATTTGTTATTAATACGATTGTTTCAAGAGGGGAGTATATCAAGATTAAAAATTATGTAAAATCAATTGATCCTAAAGCATTCGTATGTATTTCGTATGTCAGCGAAGTGCTTGGTGAAGGATTTACTTATGATCCAGTTGATAATCCAGAACTTGAAATACTTCCTGGTGGAATGAGTTAGAATGGAGAAAAAATGTATAAATTAGGACAAAGAGAAAATTTAAAAGTTGATAAAATAAATACGGAAGTTTTGTTGAAAAAAGACAACGAAAATAATTTTGTTAGAATGAATGTAGATGAACTTTCTGGAGAAAAAGTTGGCGATGTTGTAGATGTATTCATTTACAACGACAATAAAAAACTTTTGGCTACTAAAAAACAATCTAAGATTGAACTTGGCAAGATGGCAAGACTTGAAGTTAAAGATATTACTAGGATAGGCGCATTCTTGGATTGCGGGTTGGATAAGGATATTTTGTTGCCTTTTAAGGAACAAACTTCAAAATTAGTAAAAGGTCAAAAATATTTGGTGTATTTGTATATAGACAAATCAAATAGATTGGCACTTACTATGCGAATCAAAAATTTATTGAAAAACGATAGTGGATATGTAAAGAACGACTGGGTAGAAGGTGTTATATACAACATAGTTGACGGTCTAGGAGCTTTTGTTGCTGTTGACAATAAATACGAAGGGCTTATTCCTTCAAGCGAACTAACAGGCGTTGTGGACTTAGGAGAAGAGGTTAAATGTAGAGTTACGGATGTAAAATCTGATGGTAAATTGGATTTGTCATTTTTTGAACCTGCATACAAACATATCTCATCAGATGCTGATGCAATAATGGAAGAGCTAAAAAATTCTGATGGATTTATAAATTTTAACGATAAAACAGATGCAAATAAAATTAAATCGGTATTTAACATGTCAAAGTCGAGTTTCAAAAGAGCTGTCGGAAGACTATTAAAAGAAAATATGATACAATTTTATAAAGACGGAATAAAATTAACTAGTAAAGGAAGAGGTAATAATGGAAGACAACAAAGATAAAATATTAGCAGTAGTAAATGGTGAAGAAATTAAGCAATCAGAAGTTGATAATTTTATTCAAGCTTTAGGTTACAGAGGAGCACAATTTAATAACGAAGAAGGAAGAAAAAGATTAACCGATGAATTAATTAACAGAAAACTTTTATTCTTTGACGCTAAAAAAACTGGCTTAGATAAAGATGAAATATATGTGAAGGAAGTTAAAAAACAATCCGAAGAATTATTGAAGGATTTTGCCATGGCAAACATAATCAATTCTGTTAGAGTATCAGATGACGAATTGAAAGAATATTATGAAAACCACAAAGATAACTTCAAAGTTCAACCAACATTCACAGCTTCTCATATTTTAGTTGAATCAGAAGATTTGGCTAAAGAAATCAAAGAAAAAATTGATAATAATGGTGATTTTGCACATTTAGCAAAAGAATACTCTACTTGTCCATCAAAAGAACAAGGCGGAGATTTGGGAACATTCCAACAAGGTCAAATGGTTAAAGAATTTGAAAATGCCTTAATTGAAAATGAAATCGGGGATATCGTAGGACCTGTGAAGACACAATTCGGTTATCATATTATCAATATAAAAGATAAAACTGAAGGAAAAGTAAAATCTTTTGAAGAAGCAAAGAATGAAGTTAAACAAACATTATTACAATTAAAACAACAACAAGCATATATTGATGCTACAGACAGATTGCAAAAAGAATACAAAATCGAAAAATTTTATTAATAATAAATGGAGAAGTTAAATGAATAATCTTAAGAAGAAGATAATAGCTCTATGTTTAACATTTAGTATGGCATTTAGTACAAGTACTGCTGTATTTGCAAAGGAACAAAATGATAACGAAAGTCCAGTAAAAGTTCAATCAACTATGACTAGAATTGAAGGACGAGATAGATTTGTCGTTGCAAATAAAGTAATGGAAGATTATTACCAAAATTCTAAAAAAGTCGTGCTTGTATCAGCAATTAAATTTCCGGACAATATCAGTTCTACTGTTATGAGTCAAGGAGAGATTCCAATATTATACACTTATTCTGACAAATTAGATGCATCCACGGAAAAACTTTTAAAATCTAAGGATTTGGATGAAGTTATTATAATCGGTGGAGAAAAATCTGTAAGCAAAGATGTTCAAAATCATATTGAAAATGATTTAAAAATCAAAGTTGTAAGATACGATGGATACGATAGATATGCGGTTAATGCTAAAATAGTTTCTGAAAAATTCTCTAGCAAAAATGCTGAAAAACAAAACTTAGTTGTTGCTAGCGGTGAAGTGTTTGCAGATGCTATTAACGCCACATCATTAGCCCAAAAATACGATGCACCTATATTGTTAGTATCAAAAAACAAGATTTCTAATCATACTAAAGATTATTTACAATCTTTCCAAAATAAGAATATCGGGAAAATATTTGTGGTTGGTGGACAAAACACTGTATCAGACAAAGTTTTACAAGAAATCAGATCAATCACTAATGTCAAGCCACAAAGAATTTTTGGTACAAATAGATACATGACTTCAGTAAGAGTTGCAAATGCAAGTTTCACAGCGCCAACTAAAGCAATATTTGCTAGTGGAGAGGTGTTCGTAGATGCATTAGTAGCAGCGCCACTTTCACAAAAATTAAAAGCACCAATACTTTTGGTTTCAAAATCTTCAATAACAAGTGATGTAAAATCTTATATTGGCAGCAATTCATTTGAAAAAATGTTTATTGTTGGTGGAAAGAATACAGTATCAGAAAAAGTTAAAGACTTGATAATGAATAACAAATCAGAAGATACTGTAACAACTGATCCGAAATATCCAGGCAAAAAAGTTATTCGTAGGAAGCCATTACCAGGATTAGAAAATGAGCAAGAATTTCCAGTCCAAATTAGTGATGACACTATTTTAATGGTACGCGGTCATTATGATGATAAAATGGCAGATGAAATACTAACACTTTTGAATCAATATCGTAAAGAACATGGACTTAAAGAATTGAAACAAGATAATTCATTAACTCCAATTGCAAAGACAAGGGCTACAGAAATTGTTCATTTGTTTGAACATGTTAGACCAAAAGGTGGTTTGGTAACAGATATTTCAAACATTAACGGAGAAAATATCTATAACGGACCATATACTGCAAGTGGAGCAATGGAAGCATGGAAGAATTCTCCAGGACACAATGAAAATATGTTGAGAGAAGTGTTCACAAGAGTTAAAATAAAAGTATTCGTTACAAAAGCATATTACGAAGATTCTGATCAAACTTATGACAGATATTACGCAGTTCAAATATTCGGAATTTGATATCAGATTTTAACTAAAATTATATGATGTTATAATCTTGACAAGAAATCTAAATATAAACAAAAAGAAATATTTAATTTTTGAAATTTAATAAAAAATATACGAGATTCATAATATGACCCTAACACAATATTTATAGATTATTGTAAGATTGAGGTCAGTATGAGTCTCTTTTTTTATACTAAAAATAGTTGGGAATTACGGCATATTGATAAAATATTATGATATTAATAATATTATATACGTTATTAAAATAAAATAACACCAAGAATATAACAAAATTTAAATAAATCTGTTAAAATAATATTGAATTACTTGCTCTTTTTTAAATTGTATTGTAAAATAATTTGGGTTAAAAAATGCAATATGTATTTTACATATAAAACAACATAAAATAAGGAGTGATTTAAAGAAAATGAGTAAAACTGAAAAGAAAAAACTAGGATTAATACCCAAATTATTAATCGCGATAGGATTAGGTACTTTAGCTGGTTTGTATATGCCTCAATGGTTCGTGAAGACTGCTGTAACATTCTCATCAATGTTCGGCGCATTTCTAAACTTCGTTATTCCACTTATGATTATCGCTTTTGTAACAAAGGGAATTGCTGATCTTGGAGAGGGAGCTGGACAATTATTATTAGTAACTGTTGTAATTGCTTATGCATCTACTCTTATTGGTGGGTCATTATCATATGTTATGAGTTCAAATATATTCCCAGCATTTATAAGTCCGGACCAAGTTTCTAAGATTCAAGCGTCAACTAAGATAGGCATGGATCCATTTTTTGAAATTCCAATCAAACCATTTTTTGATGTAACTTCATCGATTATTTTCGCATTTATGATGGGAATTGCAATTTCATGGTTAAGAAAACATGGCAAAGGAGAATATTGCTACAATTTAGTAGGAGAATTTAATGAAATAATCACAAAAGTATTGTCAACTGCAATTGTACCATTATTACCTTTCTTTATTTTTGGTAATTTTTCAAAAATGGCATTCACAGGATCTGTATTTGCAGTGCTTTCAATTTTTTGGAAGATATTCTTATGTGTAATTGCACTTCACTTAATATATGTTTCTGTATTATTTATAATAAGTGGGACTTACACGAAGAAAAATCCTGTAAAACTTATCAAAAATCAAGTAAAAGGATATTTAACAGCGATAGGAACTCAATCATCTGTTGCGACAATTCCAGTAAACTTGGAATGTGCTAAACAAAATTCAGTAAGTAAAAGTATTAGAGATTTTGTAATTCCATTGGGAGCTACTGTTCATATGCCAGGTTCAATGATTACAATTACTGCTTGTACTTTTACAATATTAACAATGTATGGAATGAATCATTCTTACTTACTAATGTTAAGATATATGGCAATTCTTGGAATAGCTATGGTTGCTGCTCCAGGAGCTCCAGGTGGAGCAATTATGAGTGCATTGCCATTCTTGCCAGTAGTTGGAATTCCATCTGAAGGTGAACTTGCATCATTGTTGATGACACTTTATTTGACACAAGATTCATTTGGAACTGCTGCGAATATTTCTGGTGATACTGCAATCTCTATTGCTATGGATAAAATATTCAACAGACGTATTGTAAAGAACGATGAATACAAAGACGGCTTCAACGAAAAAATCATAAATGAAGAAGATCTTTAATAAAAAATTTGGCTAGGCTCTGTGAGCCTAGTTTTTGTTTAAGAAATTTTTTTAGATATTTCGATAATGAACACGAATTATTATTTATTGAATTAAAAATGCGAATGATATATAATGTTAAAGTAAAACATATGTTCAAGGGGTGAGTTATGGAATTTAAATTACATTCAAAATTCAAGCCAACAGGTGATCAACCGCAAGCGATTGATAAACTTGCAAATGGTTTGGAAAATGGAAAAAATCATCAAATTTTAAAAGGTGTTACTGGTTCTGGTAAAACTTTTACGATGGCAAATATTATTCAAAAAGTTCAAAGACCAACTCTGGTTATAGCTCACAATAAAACTTTAGCATATCAGTTAGCTAGTGAGTTTAGGGAATTTTTCCCAGAAAATGCGGTTGAATTTTTCGTTTCGTATTACGATTATTATCAACCAGAAGCATACGTTGTTCAATCTGATACTTATATCGAGAAAGATTCAAGTATTAATGAGGAACTAGACAAACTTCGCCACAGTGCAACTATGAGTTTATTCGAGAGAAGAGATGTTATTATCGTATCTTCTGTTTCATGTATTTATGGTTTGGGAGACCCAATTGATTACGAAAATTTGGTTATATCTTTGCGTCCTGGCATGGAAAAAGATAGAACTGAAGTTATGAAAAAATTAATCGATATTCAATACGTTAGAAATGATATTAACTTTACTAGAGGAACTTTCAGAGTAAGGGGAGATAGCTTGGATATTTTCCCGGCATCAAGTGGTGAAAAAAGCGTTAGAATAGAATTTTTCGGTGATGAAATAGATAGAATTACTGAAATTGATGCATTAACTGGAGAAATTGTCGGAGAAAGAAATCACGTTGCAATTTATCCAGCGAGTCACTATGCAACAACTCAGAAAAAAGTTGAAAAGGCTATTGTAACTATAGAAGAAGAATTAGAAGATAGATTAAAGTACTTTAAAGATCACAATAAGTTGTTAGAGGCTCAAAGATTAGAGCAAAGAACAAGATACGATATAGAAATGCTAAAAGAAATGGGTTTTTGTACTGGAATAGAAAACTATTCAAGACATATGTCTCAGAGAAAACCTGGAAGCAGACCATATACTCTTATCGACTATTTTCCAAAAGATTTTGTAACTATGATTGATGAATCGCATGTTACTGTTCCACAAATAGGTGGTATGTATGAGGGAGACAGGTCGAGAAAAACGAGCTTGGTTGATTATGGTTTCAGATTGCCTTCTGCACTTGACAATCGTCCTTTAAAATTTAGTGAATTTGAATCGATGATGAATCAAGTAATTTATGTTTCAGCAACTCCAGGAAAGTATGAAAAAGCAAAAACTAATGAAGTTGTTGAGCAAGTTATAAGACCTACGGGATTATTAGATCCAAAAATTGAAGTTCGTCCAACAAAAGGACAAATTGATGATTTGGTTAGTGAAATCAATAAGACAATTGAAAAAGGCGAACGCGTTTTGATTACTACTCTTACTAAAAAAATGAGCGAAGATTTGACAAGATATCTTGAAGATTTGGATATTAAAGTAACTTATTTGCATTCAGATATTGATACGATTGAAAGAATGGAAATCATAAGAGATTTGCGAGAAGGGAAATACGATGTACTTGTAGGAATCAACCTTTTGAGAGAAGGATTGGATTTACCAGAGGTTTCGTTGATTGCAATTTTGGATGCCGATAAAGAAGGGTTCTTGCGTTCAGAGACTTCTCTTATACAAACAATAGGTAGAGCTGCTAGAAATTCAAATGGTCACGTTATAATGTACGGTGATACTATTACAAGATCAATGGATGTAGCTATAACAGAAACTAATAGACGTAGAGAAATACAAGAAGAATACAACAAAGAGCACAATATTACTCCAACTACTATAAATAAATCTGTTAGAAAAAGAATTCAAAATACTTTTGTGGCAGAAGAAAATGAAAATTACGATGCTAATAAAGTTACAGAATTTTCAAAGGGCGAAATCGAAGTTATTATCGAAAATTTGAACACAGAAATGTTAAAAGCTGCGGAAGAATTGGATTTCGAAAGAGCTGCTACACTTAGAGACCAAATAAGGAATTTGAAAAACACTTACTAAAGGAGCAAAATGAGTAAAGATAAAATTATTATAAAAGGTGCAAAGGAGAATAACCTTAAAAACGTGGACCTAACCATTCCTAGAAATAAAATGGTAGTCTTCACAGGTTTAAGTGGATCAGGTAAGTCTTCATTGGCATTTGATACAATATATGCAGAAGGACAGCGAAGATATGTGGAATCTTTGAGTTCTTACGCACGCCAATTTTTAGGGCAAATGGACAAGCCGGATGTAGAATACATTGAAGGATTGTCACCTTCAATTTCGATAGATCAAAAAACGACTAACAACAACCCACGTTCAACAGTAGGAACTGTTACGGAAATATACGATTACTTTAGACTACTTTTCGCAAGAGTAGGAACTGCTTACTGTCCAGTTTGTGGAAAAGAGATTGTCAGCCAGACAGTAGATCAAATTGTAGATAGTGTGAAAGAATTAGAAGAACGTTCCAGAATTCAGATTTTAAGTCCTGTTGTAAAAGGAAAAAAGGGAGAGTTCAAGAAACTTCTACAAAATTTGAGAAAAGATGGATTTATTAGAGCAATTGTAGATGGTGAGCAAATTGAATTAGCAGAAGATATTGAACTAGATAAAAACAAGAAACATGATATCGATGTAATTGTCGACAGAATTATAATTAAAGACGGAATTGATTCGAGACTTACAGATTCTATAGAAACTGCTCTTAGATTATCTGAAAACAATTTAAAAGTTGATGTTATAGGAAAAGAAGTAATTTCTTACAGCACATCGATGAGTTGTCCAGATGGTCACATTTCTTATGAAGAATTAGAACCAAGAGATTTCTCTTTTAACAACCCTTTCGGAATGTGTCCACATTGTAACGGACTTGGTTTTCATAAAAAAGTTGATGAAGACTTGGTTATTCCTAATATGGAGTTGTCGATTTCACAAGGGGCAATTGATCCTTATCAATCTTCAAAACCAGGTGGATATTATTATGAAATTATAAAAGCAATTGCTGATTCTTATGATTTTCCATTGGATAAACCAATTAAAGAAGCACCTAAGAAAATGATTAATGAGATTTTACATGGATCAAAGAAAAATCTTTCATTTATTTTTGATAGTCATTTTTCTGGAAGAAAAAAATTCAACGGAAAATTTGAAGGAGTTTTGAAAAATTTAGAAGAAAGATATAACAGAAGTACAACAGATTCTATGCATCAAAAAATAGGTGAGTACATGACAGATGTTGAATGCGATTATTGTCATGGGGCTAGATTGAAAGATGAGTATTTGTCAGTTCGTATAAATGAAAAAAATATTTATGAAATTTGTCAAATGCCGGTGAAAGATTCTCTTCAATGGTTCAAGGACTTAGAATTAGAAGAATCCAAGAAATTTATCGGTGATGAAATATTGAAGGAAATTATCAGCAGACTTCAATTTTTGAATGATGTAGGGCTTGATTATTTGACTTTGGATAGATCTGCGTCTACTTTATCAGGTGGAGAATCTCAGAGAATAAGATTGGCAACGCAAATTGGATCTGCATTGGTCGGAGTTGTGTATGTATTAGATGAACCTTCAATAGGACTTCACCAAAGAGACAATGATAAATTGATTAAAGCACTTAGAAATTTGACTGATATCGGAAATACTTTAGTTGTGGTTGAACATGACGAAGACACAATGAAAGAATGCGATTATTTAGTAGACATTGGACCTGGAGCAGGGGTTCACGGAGGAGAAGTCGTAGCTTGTGGAACTATAGATGACATAATAAAAGAAAAAAGATCCATTACAGGGAAGTATTTGTCGGGCGAATTGGCAATTCCTGTTCCTGAACAAAGACGAAAGCCAAACGGATATTTAGAATTTAAAGGTTGCAAAGAAAATAACCTAAAAAACATAAATGCAAAATTTGCACTTTCATGTTTTAACTGTGTTACCGGAGTTTCTGGATCTGGTAAATCATCTTTGGTAAATGAAATTGTCTACAAAAAATTAGCTAGAGATTTGAATAATGCAAAGATGAAAAATGGTAAGTTTAAATCAGCGACTGGGATTGAGAATTTGGATAAGGTAGTTCAAATCGATCAATCTCCAATTGGTAGAACTCCACGAAGTAATCCAGCAACTTATACAAAAGTATTTGACTTAATAAGAGATTTGTTTGCATCAACACCTGAAGCGAATATGAGAGGATATCAAAAAGGAAGATTCTCATTTAATGTGAAAGGTGGAAGATGTGAAGCATGTAAAGGTGATGGAACTATAAAGGTGGAAATGCATTTTTTACCAGATGTTTATGTTCCATGCGATGTTTGTAAGGGAAAAAGATACAATAGAGAAACTTTACAAGTAAAATACAAAGGCAAAAATATTGCTGATGTATTGGATATGACAATTGATGAAGCGTTAGAATTTTTCAGAAATTTCCCACCGATTAAAAACAAATTACAAACTTTACAAGATGTTGGTTTGGGCTATATCAAATTGGGACAATCTTCAACAGAATTATCTGGTGGAGAAGCACAAAGAGTAAAACTTGCTAGTGAATTATCTAAAAAAAGCACAGGAAAAACTGTGTATATTTTGGACGAACCAACTACTGGCCTTCACTCTGCAGATATAGATAAATTAATTGAAGTATTACAAAGACTTGTTGATCAAGGAAACACTGTTATTGTTATTGAACACAATCTAGATGTTATTAAGGTTGCGGATTATATTATTGATTTGGGGCCTGAAGGAGGAAATGGTGGAGGAGAGGTAATCTTCCAAGGAACTCCAGAAAAACTAATTAACAAGAAAAATTCTTATACAGGACAATATTTGGCTCCAAAATTGAATCGTTAAATTTTTGTAATAATCACCTTCTTATTTTTAGTGTATAATAAAAGTTAAGAAGGTGATTTTTATGTACAATATTATGGTTGTCGATGACGAAAAAGACATAGTAAAAGCCATAGAAATATATTTAAAAACTGATAATTACAATGTACTGAAAGCTTATAATGGTTTTTATGCATTAGAATTAATGGAAAAGAATAAAATCGATTTATTTTTGGTGGACATAATGATGGAAGGAATGGACGGATTAGAACTAACACAAAAAATTCGAGAAGTTTCGAACGCGCCAATCATAATTTTGTCTGCAAAAAGCGAACTGAATGATAAGGTTATGGGATTGAATTTGGGTGCTGATGATTATATTACAAAACCTTTTGATGCTGTGGAATTATTGGCTAGAATCAAATCTTGTTTGAGAAGGTTAGAACTTAGCAAAGATAAATCATTAAATGGAAATATATTTTCAGCTGGAAGATTGACAATAAATGATGACAAAAAAGAAGTATTGATTGATGGAGAAGAAATAAAGCTAACTCCTTATGAATACGGAATTATTTTGCTATTATTGAAAAACAAAGGAATAGTATTCACATCAGAAGAAATATATGAAAATGTATGGGAAGCTCCACCTTATGATGTAAAAAAAATAGTTTCAGTCCACATTTCTAGACTGAGAGAAAAAGTTGAAATCAATCCTAGAAGACCAGATTTGATTAAATCTGTGTATGGAATGGGATATAAAATAGAGGACATTTAATGATAAAGTGGATTAAAAAAAGTTTTAGATCTATCGATGGTTACGTAGAAAAACAATTGGTAGATCTACTACTATATTTTAGTTTTGGTTTTATACTTATATTCACTGTTGCATTTTTCATTGAAAATATAATTAATGTAGATAATTTTTCAGTTCTCATAACGCTGATTTATGCGTTTGTAGGTTTATTTTATTCTTTAATTAAAGTTGTAAGAACTATTTATAAGAAAAAAAAGAATGCTTTTTTGATATATCAATTTTTGAGTAATTTCAAGGGAAAATACTACAATATTTACGTTGAATCATTATTAACGTTGCTATTTCTAATGTACACAATGACAACAATTATGGTTTCAAATAGAAATTTATTTGGGATTATATTCATTGGAGCAATTTTAGCCAAAATTTACATTTCTATTTTGATTAATAATCTGGGGAAAATATTACTAAATAAAAAAGTAGAAGCTATGTATTCTGGAAAAGATATTGATGTATTTATTGACGATGAAATATACAAGGATTCAGTATATTTGATTAACCATTTGCATGATTCAGTTATCAATACGATGCAAGATAAAATCAATTCAGAAAAAATGAAAACTGAACTTATAACAAATATTTCACATGATATAAAAACACCATTAACATCTATTATTAATTATGTGGATTTGCTGAACCACGAAACTGACGAATTAGAAAAGAAAAGATATATTGAAATTTTAGAATATAATGCTAAAAGACTAAAAACTATGGTAATAGATTTGATATACGCTTCTAAAACAGGAACAGGAAATATTGACCTTGAGATGGAAGTCGTGGAACTTAATGAATTAGTATTACAAGTTTATGGTCAATTTGACTCTGATTTTAATAAGATAGGTCTTGAATTCGATTATAATGATAAAAGAAAAACAGTTTTGATGATGACAGATGGTGCAAAGCTGTCTCGTGTAATTGAAAATATTTTTAGTAACATAGTGAAATATTCAAAACATAACACGAATGTTTATGGTGAATGTGATGTAGTAAATGACAATATTATCCTTAAATTTTCTAATGTTTGTAAAAATAAAATTGAAGTAAGAGCAGAAGAATTGATGGGACAATTCGTAAGAGGGGAAAGATCACGCCATTCTGAAGGTAGTGGACTAGGATTGTATATTGCGAAGAATTTGATAGAATTGCTAGGAGGTACTAGCAAAATATCAATTGAAGAGGATAGATTTGTCTATGAGATTAATTTTAAAGTTACTAGAAAGAAAAAGATGAACAAATAAAAAAGGTTAATTTTGGAAAAATCCAAAATTAACCTTTTTTTAATTTCTTTTATCATTTGACGAATCACGATCACGTTTACGTTCTCGTTCTCTATTGTTTCTTTTGTTGTCCTTATCGTTGTCTTTGTTGTCTTTTTCGTCTTTGTCTTTGCCGTCTTTATCCTTGTCATCCTTGTCTTCGTCTTCTTTATCCTTAGGTTTAAAAATATTGAAGATTGTTCTATCAGAATAACCAGGCATACTGTATTTCCAGTCTTTAGGAATAATGTTGTTATGTTCTGATGGTTTGTATGGAGGATCTCTTTTTATGAAAACTCCCCATCCTAATTCCCAAGGTGGAGTATTATCTGTAGCTAATTTTCCATCTACAACGTCAATTCTTCTAGATTCATATAAATCAGAAACTTCAGTAGGTTCTGTGCCTGCTTTGTAAATTTCTTCTTTTACAATTCCACGAGGATCTCTCCAACTATATTTGCTTGGTAATTTATTTGCCAAAGTATCAACTTTAACTCGTACAATTCCATCTGGTTCATCAAACTTAATCGGAATTTTATCTTCCAAAGTATATTTGTTGACTGCGCTCCAAATTTGTACAACTTTTTTCTGGCTGATTTGAGTCATCTTCAATTGCTGATTATCAAAACCTAACCAAGTACTAATTGTGTAGTAAGGGCTCATTCCAACGAACCATACGTCTTGATAGTCGGTTGTCGTACCAGTTTTTCCACCTATATCGAATCCGTCTAACCTTGCGTATTTTGAGTAGTTGTAATCTGTAGAAGTTCTAAGAATATCTCTCATTATATATGCGATTTGAGGACTTACAACTTCATTTTGTTTTTGAGGATTATCTATTATAACTTTTCCTAAACTATCAGTAACTTTTGTAAATGAAATAGGCTCTCTGTATTGTCCACTGTTATTAATTGCATTATATGCTCCCGCCATTTCAACAGGTGTAAATCCTTTAGTTAATGAGCCGAGTGCCATTGCTGATGTGTTTTCATCGTTTTCTGAAGTATTTTCAGCTGCACTTATATAGTTATCAGCTTTAGGATTTTTTGCGTTAATCAATCCGAATTTTTCTAAATAAGTTTTCGATTTTTCAATTCCGATATCTTCCAAAACTTTTACGGCAGTAACGTTGATAGAGTTTTCTACTGCGTGTCTAAGTGAAACTAAACCTTCGTAACCTTCGTACCAGTTTTTAGGCCATAATTCATGTTTCTCATTATAATGTGGTAAATCATCTAGGCCTGATGCAGGAGAGTATCCATTGTCCAATGCAGGAGTGTACACTCCCAAAGGTTTCATACTAGAACCAACTTGTCTAGGAATATTTGAGGCTCTGTTAGTAGTATCTTTATTATCTGAATATCTTCCGCCAACTAATGCTTTGATTTGGCCAGTTGATTTATCTATGACAACACTTGATGATTGTGGTTGTTTGATTCCAACTTCATTTATTGTGTAGAAATCTTTAGCAAAAATCAAATTATCATTGTTATCATATTTTATTAAATTTGGATTATCTTTGATATATTGACTTGAAATTGTTATATTACCTTCACCATCTGTATTAAGATTTTTCTTACCAATATTAATCGAAGATATTTTATGTGTTACTAAATTGTTGCTGTCATTTACTGAATAATAATCTTTCAAATCTAAGTAATTTCCATATTGTTTTACTTTTATTGATTTTGAATAATTAAATGTTACAGACCCATCTGGATTTTTAGAGTATTGTTTTGGAGAAATAAAGAATTCATCATTGTCGTTAATTATATTTTCCTTTCTAAAATAAATTACTTCATCTAATGCATTCGTAATATTTCTTCCGTCATCACTTGACCATTTTAACAAATTTGCTGATGAGCCATCGGATATAATATCATCGACTTTTTTGTCATACAATTTTTCCAAATTACTTTGCATATTCATGTCAACGCATGAATATATCTTTAAACCACCATTTATAAGTTTGCTTTTAGCTTCTTGTTGCGAGTATCCTTTTTCTATGAGTTTTGCAATAACTTGTTCGTAGATAATATCTGAATAGTAATTGGACAAGTTATCGACGTTTTTTATACCTGGCTTAATATTAGCTACTATATTTTCTTGAAGAGCTCTTTCGTATTCTTCCTTAGTTATTTTCTTATTTTCTAACATTTTTTTAAGAACGTAATCTCTTCTGTCGATAGTTTGTTGGTTGTAAACAGCTTTGTAAGTCTCACCGCTTAATGTAACTTCACCGACAATTTTTGATTGGTCTTTTACTTGACCTGGTTCAATTGCCTTGTATAGCGCTAAATTAGTAGGACTCTTTACGATTCCCGCTAGAGTAGCACATTCTGATAAAGTTAGTTCATTTATGTTTTTCTTGAAATAAATTTCAGAAGCTGCTTGAACTCCATAAGCATTTTGGCCCAAGAAAACAGTATTCATATACGTTTCCAAAAGTTTTTCTCTGCCTAAATAGTTTGTCAATTCCATTGCCAAGTAAGCTTCTTTAAATTTTCTATCAAATGATTTTTCATTAGTTAAGTACAGATTACGAGCCAATTGTTGTGCTAAAGTACTCGCTCCACGTTTCATAGAACCTGATCTTAAATTGTCAAAAATAGCCGATGTAATACCAATAGGATCTACACCATTGTGTTTGTAAAATCTTTCATCTTCTACAGAAGTGAAAGCATCCATCATATATCTTGGTATTTTATCTAATTTAACAACCTCTCTATATTCAGTGGTCTTGATTTTTTCGATTAAATTTCCATCCTGATCCAAAATTTCTGATGTTTGATTCATCATATTATTTATTTCTTCGGGATTAACTTTAGGAGCTAACTGCATGGCGCGTACTCCGGCCACTCCGATTAGTCCACCAACAAATGCAAATATACAAATCAAACATAATATTAAAATTTTTATGGATTTCAATATTATATTTTTATCTTTATTCATAAATTCCTCCATAAAATGTATATAAACTATTATACCACAAAGTGTTGATTCAACATATATTCCAAGATTTGCAATGCACATTTTACTTAAATGAAGATTATTATATAATATAGATAAAGGAGCAACAATGAAAGAAAAAACAATTTTAGTTTATTTTGAATTTAAAAATAAAAAAATAAACGATGAAGATATAGGAGAAATGAAAAGTTTGATTGAATCATCTGGTGGTGAAGTCTGCGCTATCTCAGAAGTTCGAAAAAATTTCATAGATTCAAAATATTTTATTGGTAAAGGAAAATGTCTGGAGATAAAAGATGCTGCAGAAAAATTAGATGTAACTACTTTAATATTTAATGTAGAATTATCTGGCTCAAATATTAAAAATTTGGAAGATATTACTGGCCTTAAAATTGTTGACAAAACGAATTTAATTCTGGATATATTTGCGAGTAGAGCAAAAACAAAACAAAGTGTGCTTCAAGTTGAACTGGCAGAGTACAAATACAGGCTTCCAAGATTGATTGGCTTCAGAGACCATTTATCTAGAACAGGTGGTGGAATTGGAACTAGAGGTCCAGGAGAAACAAAACTGGAAGTAGACAGAAGAACTATTCAAAAGAAAATAGACAATATAAAACGAGAATTAAAAAGTATCGATAAAAGTCAAGAAAATATGAGAAAACAAAGGCTGAAATCAGATATAAAAATGGTGAGTATGGTTGGATACACCAATGCTGGAAAATCAACATTGTCTAATAAATTGGTGAATTTCTACAAAGATAAATATACCGAAGAATTTGAAACAGAAGATTTGCTTTTTAAAACTTTGGATACTACTTTAAGAAAATGTACATTACCGAATAAAAAGCGATGCCTAGTAATTGATACAGTAGGTTTCATTAAAGATATTCCTACAGATTTAATTGAAGCATTTAAGTCAACGCTACTGGATTTGAAACATTCTGATTTAATATTATTTGTATTAGATTCTTATAGTTCTGATCTGGACAATCAAATAACTACAACTATGGACATATTAAAAGAACTAAAAGTATTAGACAAGCCTATGGTTACTGTAGTCAATAAATCCGACAAGAATCCTAATGTGATTTTTCCATATAATTTAGATAATAAAATAAAAATATCAGCTTTTAATGATGAAGATATAGAAAAGTTGTTGTACAAAATTCAAGAAGAGTTATATGGTAATTATAAATGTGTTAAAATGAGATTTGACTACAATCATCAGGATGTTTTGAATATTGTTTTACAAAATTTTAAATGTGAAAATGTGTCTTATAATAATGATGATGTAAGTCTTGAGGTTGAAATTTCTGAATCAGAAATAGAAAAGTATAAGGAATTTATAATATGAAAAATTATAGAAGCGTTCACAAAAGCGTACCTTTTTCTTTTATTATCAATAAATCTGAATTTATTGGAAATTGTAAGTTTGTTGAAACAGAAGAAGAAGCACTGGAATTTGTGGATAGCATAAAATCAAAATACAGTGATGCAACTCACAATTGTTCAGCTTATGTTATTGGAGAAGACAAATTAACTCAAAGATTTGACGATGACGGAGAGCCTTCACAAACAGCTGGAATTCCAATTCTTGAAGTAATTAAAAAAGAAGATTTGACTAATGTTTGTGTTGTTGTTACAAGATACTATGGTGGAATTAAACTTGGAGCAGGCGGACTTATAAGAGCATACACAAAAGCATCTAGTGAGTGTTTGAATGAGTCGGTTATTGTAGACAAGAAAATATTTAGAAAATTTCAGATAGAATTTGATTACACAAATGTTGGAAGTATTGAAAATTTTTTGATGAATAATGATATTTACGTTGCTGATAAACAATACTCGGACAAAGTTGTATTCGATATTTTATTAGATGAAGATAAGTATGAAAAAGTTAAAGGCAAATTAATTGATTTGACAAGCGATAATATAAAGTTTACAATGATTGAATTTACTTATCAATCATCTTTAAATGATAAGTTAATATTTTAAAATGATTTAAATTGTGATAAAATTTGAAGGTGGATTAAAATGAATTACGCAAAATTATGTGAAGATCTAACAAAATGGATAAAAGAAGAAGTTGAATCTGCTAATCTAAAAGGAGCGGTTTTTGGAATTAGTGGTGGAATAGATAGTGCTGTGTTAGCTTGTTTGTGCAAAAAAGCTTTTGGAGATAACGCATTAGGTTTGATTATGCCAATAAAAAGCAATCCAAAAGACGAAGAAGATGCAAGAATATTAGCAAAAGCAATTGGTTTGAGATTTACAAAAGTTGATCTTAATGAAAGTTACGATGCTTTGATTGGAACTTTTGAAAAAAATTCTGTGGAAATGGCTGCATCAAATATTAAGCCAAGACTTAGAATGATAACTTTGTACTATTACGCACAAAACAACGGATATATGGTGTTATCTGGATCAAATCGTTCTGAGTTTATGACTGGATATTTTACAAAATACGGAGATAGTGGAGCTGATCTTATGCCACTATTGAATTTGTACAAGACAGATATTTTCGAAATGGCGAAAGTTTTAGGCATTCCAGATGTCATTATCAACAAAAAACCTAGTGCTGGTTTGTGGGAAGGTCAAACAGATGAAGATGAGTTTGGATTTACCTACGAAGAGTTGGATGATTATTTGATGAATAATTCAAACACGAAATCTAAAGATTTGATTGATAAAAAAATTAAACAAAGCGAACATAAAAGAAAATTTGCGAAATCATTTGAATTCGATAGAAGAAATTATTAAGGATGTGATTTTATGTCAGGACATAATAAATGGAGTAAAATAAAAAATAAAAAAGGCAGTGAAGACGCTAGAAGAGGAAAAATATTCACAAAAATGGCAAGAGCAATAACTGTTGCTGTTAGAGAAGGTGGAGCAGATCCAGAATACAACCCTAGCTTAAAATCTGTTATAGAAAAAGCACGTGCAGAAAATATGCCTAACGATAACATCGACAGAGCTATTAAAAAAGCAAGTGGAGATGGAGATTCAGCAAACTATGAAAATATCGTATATGAAGGATACGGTCCAGAAGGAGTGGCAGTTATTGTAGAATGTTTGACTGATAACAGAAACAGAACAGCCTCTGATGTTAGACATTATTTCGATAAATTCGGCGGAAATCTTGGACAAAACGGATCTGTATCATTTATGTTCCAAAGAAAAGGTCTGTTATTAATCGATGCAGATTCTTTGGATGAAGAAGAAGTAATGATGGACAGTTTAGATGCTGGTGCAGAAGATTTTGAAGCTGATGATGGAATTTTTGTAATTAACACAGCAATGGAAGATTTCGCACAAGTAAGAGATACTTTATTAGAAAAAGGATATAAATTCGTAAAATCTGATTTGGTTTATGAACCATCAAATTACGTTAAGATTAACGACGAATCAAATGTCGATAAGATGGAAAAGCTAATAGATAATCTTGAAGATAGTGATGATGTTCAACAAGTAAGTCATAATTGGGATAACGAATAAAAATGGACAGAGTAGCTTTTTCGATTTTTGGAATAGATATAATGTGGTATGGAATATTGATTACTTTAGGGGTGATTTTGGGCTATGTTGTAGCTGTAAAGTTAGCCAAGATGGAAAATATTTCAGAAAATACCATATTGGATATTTTAGTGTGGGCACTTCCTCTTGCAATTGTAGGAGCGAGGGCTTATTATGTAATATTTGAATGGGACTATTATTCCAAGAATTTAGGAGAAATCATAGACATTCGCGGTGGTGGATTAGCGATTTATGGGGGAATAATTGCCGCAGTTATTACTTGTTACGTTATTTGTAAAAAGAAAAATCTTAAATTTTTGAAGTTGCTGGATATTTTTATGCCTGCGATTGCTTTGGGACAAGCAATTGGTAGATGGGGTAATTTTATTAACAAAGAAGCCTATGGTACTCCAACTAATCTTCCTTGGGCAATTACAATAGATGGTGTAAAAGTTCATCCTACATTCTTATATGAATCACTAGGAGATTTTCTAATATTTTTACTATTGGTGTATGTATTTAAGAATAGGAAGAAATTCAATGGTCAAATTACTAGTATGTACATGATTTTGTACGGAATATTGAGATTTTTCGTAGAAGGACTCAGAACAGACAGCTTGTACATTGGTGCATTAAGAGTGAGCCAATTAGTAAGTATCGCGATTATAATTGCAGGAGTAATCTTACAAATCAAATACAAAAAGCAAATTATTAAGTCAGATGAGAAATAAATCATCTGGCTTTTTAAACATTTTAAAGAGGTGATATATTTGTGTTCTAGATTTGAACTAAATATAAATGAACTTGATTTATTAAAAAGATACAATAAAAAACAAATCACAAAATTTAAATCAAAAGAAGAAGTCTTTCCGGGTCAACAAATTTTAACTTTGTGCGACGATTTTGATTACATGAGGTGGGGAATAGATTTTGATTTTATGAAAAAATCTATAATAAATTCTAGAATTGAAAAGATTTATACTTCAAAGTTTTTCAAGGAGGATTTCGAATACAGAAGATGCTTGATTCCTGCAACTGCTTTTTTTGAGTGGAATCAGAAAAACAAAGATAAGTATAGATTAACTGTTGCGAATCAACAAATATTTTCTATCGCAGGTATTTTCAGAGAATATAAAAGTCAAGAAACGAGCATTAGACATGTTAGTATGCTTACGACAGAAGCAAAAGGTTCAATGTCTGAAATCCACACTCGAATGCCAATTATATTGCCGCAATCTTTTGAACAAATATATTTGACCGGAAAAAATCATGAAGAAATTCACGAGTTTTTATTGAAAGATTATATAGATTTAGAATTGGAAAATTTATCAGACAGTCAATTAACATTTTTGTAATTTTATGATATAATTTATATGAATATTGAAAAGCGAAGAAGGATAAATAATATAACATATACAGAGAGTTAATGCGTGGTGAAAATTAACAAGTTATAACGGCAATCTGGAGCTAATAATTCTAAGAGTGATGTTTATCATAATTAGGGTGGAACCGCGGAAATTACATTTCGTCCCTGAAGTTTTACTTCGGGGATTTTTTATTATTCAAAAAAATGGAGGGTTTTATGAAAAACGAAGAAAAAACTATGGAAAAAATAGTGAGCCTGTGTAAATCAAGAGGAATAATATTTCCTGGCAGTGAAATCTATGGAGGATTATCGAATACTTGGGACTATGGTTCTTTAGGAGTTGAAATAAAAAATAATATTAAAAGAGCTTGGTGGAAAAAATTTATACAACAAAGTCCATACAATGTTGGTTTGGATGCGGCTATACTTATGAATCCTCAAACTTGGGTTGTTTCAGGTCATGTTGGTGGATTTTCCGACCCATTAATCGATTGTAAAGAATGTAAATCTAGATTTAGAGCAGATAAATTAATCGAAGATTATTTCATGAACGAAAAAAATGAAGAAATAACTGGATTAGATGGAAAATCTGAACAAGAATTATTAGATATTATTGAAAAAGAAGACATTAAATGTCCTGATTGTGGTAAACACAATTTCACAGACATTAGAAAATTCAACTTGATGTTCAAAACTTTCCAAGGAGTTACTGAAGATAATAAATCAGAAATATATTTGAGACCAGAAACTGCACAAGGTATTTTTGTGAATTTTAAAAACGTTCAAAGAACATCTAGAAAAAAGGTTCCTTTTGGAATTGGCCAAATAGGTAAATCATTTAGAAACGAAATTACTCCAGGTAACTTTATTTTTAGAACAAGAGAATTTGAACAAATGGAATTAGAATTCTTCTGTAAACCAGGAACTGATTTAGAATGGTTTGATTACTGGAGAAACTTCTGTAAAGAATTTTTATTGAATTTAGGAATTAGAGAAGAAAATCTAAGATTAAGAGATCACTCTCAAGAAGAGTTATCATTCTATTCAAAAGCTACAACAGATTTTGAATATCTGTTCCCATTTGGATGGGGAGAATTGTGGGGAATTGCTGATAGAACAGATTACGATTTGTCTAAACACAGTGAAGGCTCTGGAGAAAAGTTGGAATATATGGATCCTACTACAAACGAAAAATATATTCCATATTGCATAGAACCATCTGTTGGTGTAGACAGAATGTTCTTATCTTTCTTGTGTGATGCTTATGATGAAGAACAGTTAGAAGACAATACAACAAGAACTGTTTTAAAAATCCATCCTGCTTTGGCAGCTTATAAAGTTGCAGTACTTCCATTAACTAAAAAGCTAAATGATAAAGCAATGGAAATTTATAATGAATTAGCTAAGAATTTCATGACTCATTTTGATGATGCTGGTTCAATTGGTAAGAGATACAGAAGAGAAGATGAAGCCGGAACACCATACTGTGTAACTATAGATTTTGATACATTAGAAGATAATACAGTTACTATCAGAGATAGAGACACTATGGAGCAAAAGAGAATGACAGTTGAAGAAATTATTGAATTTGTAAATAAAGAAATGGAGTTTTAATTATATGACAGAAACATTGAATCCATTGGAAAATGCAAGATATCAAATAAAAAAGGCTTGTGAGATTTTAAAGTTAGACGATAGCGTTTATGAATTATTGAAAGATCCTTACAGAGTAATTGAAATTAATATTCCAGTAAAAATGGATGATGGATCAATGAAAGTATTCAAAGGTTATAGATCACAACACAATAATGCTATGGGTCCTAGTAAAGGTGGATTGAGATTTAGAGAAGATGTTAATTTGGATGAAGTCAAAGCTTTGTCTATATGGATGACATTTAAATGTCAAGTAACAAATTTACCTTATGGTGGAGGAAAAGGTGGAATAATTGTTGATCCATCAAAGCTTTCTGAAGGCGAATTAGAAAGATTATCCAGAGGATTTGTAGATGGAATGTACAAATATTTAGGAGAAGATTTTGATATCCCAGCTCCCGATGTTAATACAAACGGAAAAATCATGAGCTGGATGGCTGATGAATACAACAAATTAACTGGTACTAATCAAATTGGAACTTTCACTGGAAAACCAATTGAATTTGGTGGATCATTGGGTAGAACTGAAGCTACAGGATTTTCAGTAGCTCTAAGCGCAAAAAAAGCTGTTTTAAATTTGGATAAAAAACTAGAAGAAACGACTGTTGCATTACAAGGATTAGGCAATGTTGGTATTTATACTTTAAAATATGTGCTTGAACATGGTATGAAAGTCAAATACATCATGGAATACAATAAGCAAAGAGGAGTATTTGCAATTCACAAGGAAGACGGATTCAACTTTGAAGAATGCTATGAAATCTCTCAAACACAAGATAAAGATTTTGCAAGCATTGAAGGATGCGAAGTAATTTCAAATGAGGATTTTTTCGCAGCTGATGTTGATGTTTTGATTCCTGCTGCTTTGGAAAATGCAATTACAACTGAAAATGTTAATTCAATTAAAGCAAAAATCATTGTAGAAGGTGCAAATGGACCTATAACAAAGGATGCAGATGAAATCTTAAATGAAAAAAATGTAGTTATTGTTCCTGATATTTTAGCAAATTCTGGTGGAGTAACAGTATCTTATTTCGAATGGGTACAAAACAAAGCTGGATATTACTGGTCAGAAGAAGAAGTAAGAGACAAGGAATACCGATTGATTGACAAATCATTTGATGAAATTTGGGCTTTATCTAAAACACTTAATATAACATTGAGACAAGCTGCTTATGTAAATTCAATCAAAAAGATTAGCAATACTATGAAAATACGCGGATGGTATTAATGCAAGCAAAAATAAAATTTGATGATGAATTAAAACTTACAAAAATCAAACAATCATCTTTTAACCCTACCCACATTTTCGAATGTGGGCAGGCTTTTAGATGGTACAAAGAAGACGATATGTCATATACAACAATTGATGGGGACATGTACTGCAATGTAAGTTTAGTAGGAGATTACGTATATATTAAAAACTGCACAGAAGAAGATTACTATAAAAAATGGGAAAATTATTTTGATTTAAAGACTAATTATACAAAGATAAAAGAAAAATTATCATTTAATGAAACCTTAAAAAACGCATTAGAATATGGTGATGGAATTAGAATTTTAAATCAGGATAAATTTTCAACTATAATTTCATTTATTATATCAGCAAACAATCAAATACCAAGAATTATGAAATCCGTAAATATCATTTGTGAAAATTACGGAAAATTTTTGGGAGATTTTAACGGTAGGAAATTATATTCTTTTCCTAAGCCTGAAGATTTAGCAAAAGTACCAGTAGAAGAAATGAGAGAAGTGTGCAGAGTAGGATTTAGAGATAAAAGAATTGTGGACGTTTCAAAAATGGTTGCAAATAACGAATTTGATATTTTAGAGATCGACAAATTATCAAATGAAGAATTGAGAAAAGAATTAATCAAGCTTCCTGGAGTTGGACCAAAAGTTGCTGATTGTATTATGCTTTTTTCATACAACAGACACAATACATTTCCTGTTGACGTATGGATCAAAAGAGTTATGGAGTATTTGTTCATTAAGGAAGAAACAAATAAGAATTTAATTGCAAAATATGCAGATGATTTGTTTGGCGAATATGCAGGATATGCACAACAATATTTATTCTACTATGGAAGAGAAAATACAATTGGAAAATAACCATTAAAATCAAATAATAAAAAAAGAAATAAAAGGATAAAAACTGAAGTAAATGAAGATATCTTTGTTTAAACACTGATAAATATGTTTGATAAAAACAAAAGAGTGGTTTATTATATAAGAGTATTAACACTCATCAAGTTAGAGTGCTAACAAAAGATTCTGAAGGAGGATATTATGAATTTAAAACCTATTGGTGATAGATTAGTATTAAAAAAACAAGAAAAAGAAGAAGAAAAAACATTCTCTGGAATAGTTCTCCCTTCTTCAGCCAAAGAAGCTCCTGTTTATGCAGAAGTTTTAGCTATTGGTTCTGAAATAGAAGAAGATGAAAAAATGAAAGGCAACATTAAAGTTGGAGATAAAGTTATATACTCAAAATATGCTGGAACAGAAATAAAACTACAAGACACAGAATATATTCTAGTAAAATATGAAGATATTCTAGCAGTTGTAGAATAGGAGGATAAATTTTATGGCAAAACAAATTAAATTTTCAGATGATGCTCGTAAAAGCATGGTAGAAGGTATTAATAAATTATCAGATACAGTTAAAGTAACATTGGGACCAAAAGGCCGCAATGTAGTTTTAGATAAAGAATACGGCGCACCATTGATTACAAATGATGGTGTTTCAATTGCAAGAGAAATTGAACTTGAAGATGAATACGAAAACATGGGTGCACAATTAGTAAAAGAAGTTGCGACAAAAACAAATGACGTAGCAGGTGATGGTACAACTACTGCAACACTTTTAGCCCAAGCTATTATTAGAGAAGGATTGAAAAACTTAGCAGCTGGTGCTAATCCTATAGTTTTGCAAAAAGGTATAAGAAAAGCTGTTGAGAAGTCTGTAGAAGCTATCAAAGCTAGAAGTCACAGCGTTACTACAAAAGAGGAAATTGCTAATGTTGGTAGCGTATCAGCTGCAGATGAAACTATTGGAAAACTAATTGCAGAAGCTATGGAAAAAGTTGGAAACAATGGTGTAATTACTGTTGAGGAATCAAAATCTATGGGAACTACATTAAATGTTGTAGAAGGCATGGAATTCGATAGAGGATATGTTTCTCCTTACATGGTTTCTGATTCAGACAAAATGGTTGCAGCAATGGAAGATCCATTCATTTTAGTTACTGACAGAAAAATTACAAATATTCAAGATATATTGCCATTATTAGAACAAGTTGTTCAACAAGGTAAGCCATTATTTATAATCGCTGAAGATGTTGAAGGTGAAGCACTAGCAACATTAGTTTTAAATAAAATCAGAGGAACTTTCAATTGTGTAGCTGTAAAGGCACCAGGATTCGGAGATAGAAGAAAAGAAATGCTTGAAGATATTTGCATTTTAACTGGAGCACAATTAATTACAGAAGATTTGGGAATCGAATTAAAAGATGCATCATTTGATATGCTTGGAAGAGCAAGAAAAGTTAATGTATCAAAAGATAAAACAACAATTGTTGATGGTAACGGCGACCAATCAAAAATTGAAGAAAGAATTAACCAAATCCAAAACAGAATTCCTGAAACTGATTCTGAATACGATAGAGAAAAACTACAAGAAAGATTAGCAAAATTATCTGGTGGAGTTGCAGTAATTGAAGTCGGAGCAGCTACAGAAACAGAATTAAAAGAAAGAAAATTGAGAATAGAAGACGCTCTTGCAGCTACAAGAGCAGCAGTTGAAGAAGGAATTGTAGCTGGTGGTGGAACAATTCTATTAGATATTATTGAAGAAGTTGAAAAACTTGTCGATGACGTTGAGGGTGATGAAAAAACAGGCGTTAAAATAATTTTAAAAGCATTAGAAGAACCTGTAAAACAAATCGCAATTAATGCTGGAATCGACGGCTCAGTAATAGTAGAAAATGTAAAAAACAAAGATAAGGGTATCGGATTTGATGCATACAAAGGCGAATATGTAGATATGTTAAAAGCAGGAATTGTAGATCCAACAAAAGTAACATTATCTGCATTACAAAATGCAGCATCGGTTGCAAGTCTATTATTAACAACAGAAGCAGCAGTTGTAACAATAAAAAAAGACGAGCCAGCTATGCCTCAACCAGGTCCAGGCGCTTATATGTAATAAATCAAAGATGAGGATATATATTCCTCATCTTTTTTTATGAAAAAAAATTAAAGATGTTAGTTGAAAATGAATATCGGGTATATATTAATTAAGTTGGTGAGAAAATGAATAATTACGATTTAATAAACGAAGTGCTTGGTAAAACAAGTGAAGAAATAAAAAAAATGACTCCAATTAATATTCTTTTGGTAGGAAAAACCGGAGTTGGTAAATCAACACTAATTAATGGAATGTTTAGAGATAATTTAGCAGAAACTGGAATAGGGAAGCCTGTCACTAAATATTTACAAAAAATTACAAAAGAAAATATTCCTATTAATTTATATGACACCCAAGGGCTTGAACTTAATGCACAAAATCAAAGAGAAGTACTCGCTGAAATTACAACTCTTTTAAATGACTTAGAACATAATGGAGCAAAAGATAAAATTCATTTAATATATTATTGTATCAACTCGAATGGAGCTAGGATAGAAGATTCTGAAATAGCTTTGATTAATTCTTTAAAACAATTTGCACCAGTAATCATAGTATTGACACAATCATTAGGCGAAAATTCTGAAAAGTTAAAAGAATATATCGAAAATCTCGATTTAAATGTAGCTGATATTATAGAAATACTTGCGAAACCATACCGAATTAATGATATGGTTGTTGAAGAAAAAGGGTTAAAAGAGCTGATGACTAAAAGTTTTGATCTTTTGGATGAGGAAATTAAAAATTCTTTTATTAATGCCCAACATGTCGACATTGACTTAAAAGTTAAAACGGCAAGACGTTGGGCAAAAAGATATATAAAAACAGCTTTTGGTATTGGATTTGTTCCTATACCATTTTCGGATGCATCATTATTAGTGCCTATGCAAATTGGAATGATAGCTCACATTAACTCTATATTTGGAATATCTATGGATAAGCAAAGAGTAGCTTCAATTATTGCGGCGATAGGAGGAACCGGAGGAGCAACTTTTGCAGGAAGATTTATAGTTACCAATGCATTAAAATTTATTCCGGGAATAGGAAGCATTGCTGGGGGATTGATTTCTGCCGCAACAGCATCAATAATGACAACTGCATTGGCTATGAGTTATATTGAAGTTTTGAATTATATTGCAAAAAGAGAAAAGCTTGGAATAAATATGGATTTTTCTGAAATTGAAAAATTAATGCAAAAAACTTATACAGAATATTTGAAGAATAGGAAGAAAAAAGAAGATGAATGATTTAACAAAAAAAGATTTTATTGAAAAGTACAAAGATGGGAATTATGATTTTGCAGTTCAAAATACTTGTAGAGCTGTAGAATATGCAAAACTTGAAGATTGCTTTAACGTAGCTGAAAGGAACAGGGAGCCATCGGATATAATAATTTATGAAGATGATGATATGATTGATTATTTTCATTATGATGGGCTAAAATATCAAGATTAAAAAACACAAGTGTGGTATAATATTTTTAACAGAGTAGGGTTGATGCGTTTAGTGTAATGGGATAGGGAGTTGCCCATTAACGAAATCATTGCGATATCAATGCCGCTTCCGCTGATAATATGAATTAGTGGGAGCATTATCTTTTAAATATAGGATAATGCTTTTTTTGTGGAGCACTCTCGAGTGCTCTTATATTTTTTATATGAAAGGGATTTAAATGGATAAAGAAAAAATAGAACAAGCAGTATCGATGATAATAGAAGCAATTGGTGAGGATCCAAACAGAGAAGGGTTGTTGGAAACACCTCAAAGAGTTGCTAGAATGTATGAAGAAATTTTCAGTGGGTTAAACCAAGATGCAAAAACACATTTGTCAAAATCATTTGAAATAGTTGATGACAATATGGTAATTGAAAAGGATATTCCTTTTTATTCTATGTGTGAACATCATTTACTACCATTTTGGGGGAAAGTTAATATTGCATACATTCCTAACAAAAGAGTTGCAGGTTTGTCAAAATTAGCTAGAACAGTTGATGTGTATTCAAAAAAACCACAATTACAGGAAAGATTGAATATTGAAATAGCTGATGCTTTAATGGAATATTTAAACTGCAAGGGATGTTTAGTAACTATAGAAGCAGAGCACATGTGCATGAATATGAGAGGAGTAAAAAAACCTGGAACTTCTACAATGACTTCAGTAGCAAGAGGAGCTTTTGAAGAAGATTTGGATTTAAAGAATGAAGCATATAGATTAATGGGATTATAATGAAAAACACAGATATAGTCCTTAATCACAAAATATTTAACGAAAAAATAAATAAAATTGAAAATGATGAGAAAACTCGTGTGTTTTGTAAACACGACTTTTCTCATCTTATGGATGTTGCTAGAATCTGCTATATTATTAATTTAGAAGAAAATTTGAATATCGACAAAGATTTAATATATGTTACAGCGCTTCTACATGATTTGGGAAGAGCTGATGAAGTGGATACAGGGATCAATCACAGCATATTATCTCAAGAAATTGCAAAAGAAATTTTGAAAGATTTAAATTTTGACGATATCTCTAAACAAAGAATAATAAATGCAATTAAAAATCATAGAACTAAAGAAAAAAATGACGATAGATTTATAGAAATTTTTTACAAAGCAGACAAGCTGTCTAGGATGTGTTTTCGATGTCCTGCTAGAAGTATTTGCAATTGGTCAGAAGAGAAGAAAAATAAAACGGTTATTTATTGAGAGGATACAAAATGTTAATTAGAAACAAAGAGTTTGATTTTAAAAACGACGCGTATATCATGGGAATTTTGAATGTCACACCAGATTCTTTTTCAGATGGAGGGAAATGGAATGATGTAGATAGAGCTGTTAAACACGTTGAGGAAATGATAAAAGATGGAGCTAGCATAATAGATATTGGTGCTGAATCAACAAGACCGGGTTACACTCCATTATCAACAGAAGAAGAACTTGAAAGAGTTATTCCTATTATCAGAAAAATAAGAGAAAATTTCGATGTTCCAATTTCCTTGGACACTTATAAAGCTGATACTTTAAGAGAAGTTGTTAAAGAAGGTGCTGATATTTTAAATGATATATGGGGATTGAAATCTGATCCTAAAATGGCACAAACTGCTAAAGAACTAGATATACCAGTAATATTAATGCACAATAAAGACAACAATCATTATAATGATTTAATGAAGGATTTGAATAGAGAAACATTAGAGTCAGTAGAATTGGCAAAAAAAGCAGGAATTAGAGAAGATTTAATTATATTGGATCCGGGAATAGGCTTTGCTCTAGACTATGAAAAAGATTTATCGGTTGTGAATAGGATTAAAGAATTTGTCGATTTGGGATATCCAGTTTTACTTGGTACAAGTAGAAAAAGATTTATAGGAAAAGCTATGGGAATTGATGTAGCAACTGATAGGGATTTTGGAACAGCAATTACTACAGCTATTGGAGCAATGAATGGTTGCTCAATATTTAGAGTTCATAATGTAAAACAAAACTATGATGCAATGAGAATGGCTTTGGCTATAAAAAGAGAAGGAAAGTAATGGATTATCTTTTAGTTAAAGATTTAGAAATATACGCTAATCATGGAGTATTTCAATCTGAAAAAGAATTGGGCCAAAAATTTTTGGTGACATTAAGAATGGGATACAATATGAAAAAAGGCGCAACTTCAAATAATTTAGAAGATTCTATACACTATGGAATTTTGAGCAAAGAGGTTTATGATTATTTTCGATCTGAATCTATAGATTTAATCGAAACTGTAGCTTACAAATTAGTTGAGTTTATATTTGAAAAATATAAAATTGTACAAGAAATTTCTGTCGAAATAAAAAAACCATGGGCTCCTATTAATTTGCCACTGGATACAGTTAAAGTGACAATTAATAGGAAAAAAAGAAGATATTTCTTAGGGATTGGATCTAATATTGGAAACAAACAAGAATATGTTGACTCAGCTATTGATACATTGAAAAGCATAAAAAGTATTGAACTGAAAAGAGTGTCTGAAATGTATATTACAAAAGCTTGGGGAAAAACTGATCAGGAAGATTTTCTAAATTGTGCTGTCGAAATAGAATCATATGAAGAACCTGAAGATTTGCTTAATATAACTCAAAAAATCGAACAAGATCTAGGAAGAGAAAGACACGAAAAATGGGGACCAAGAACTATAGATATCGACATTTTATTTTGTGATGGAGAAATAATATATACTGATGATTTGAAAATTCCTCATCCTTATGTTCAAGATAGAAAATTTGTATTGGAACCTTTGAATGATTTTGCTGAATTTTTTATACATCCTGTTTTTCACAAAACCTTGAAGCAATTGTTAGAAGAATTAGAAAGCAAATAGAGAATTTGTAAAAACAACGATTTTAAGGTCGTTGTTTTTTTATTAAAAACACATTAAATGATAGTTTGAAATTATCACTTAAAAATAAGATAAAATTGTGATGAGTAAATTTCAATTAAAATTTTTCTTTGAATTTTAATAGACTTTATATTATAATATCATAGTAATTTTTTAATTAGGGGGAAATATGATTTTATTTATAGTCGGTATATTAATTTTATTTGTCGGCGGTTATTTTTATGGAAAATACTGCGAAAAAGTATTCCAACCAGACGATAGAATAACACCTGCTATATCAATGGCTGATGGTGTAGACTTTGTCGAAATGAAAAAATGGAAGAATCAACTCATTGAACTTCTAAATATCGCAGGAACTGGACCTATTTTAGGACCGATTCAAGGTATTTTATTTGGGCCTATAGCGTTTCTAACTATTCCAATTGGATGTGTTTTAGCGGGAGCAACTCACGATTATTTCATAGGAATGATGTCTATGAGAAATGAAGGTGCTCAAGTTCCAAAAATGATAAGAAAGTATATGGGAAAAACTACTAATAAAGTTTATAATATTATTATTTGGATATTAATGCTTTTAGTTGGTGTAGTGTTTATTTATACTCCAGGAGATTTAATTGTTAATGACATTCTACATATGGATGTCGACGGTGGAATAATTTGGGTTGTATATGGAATTATTTTGATTTATTATCTATTAGCTACACTTTTTCCGATTGATAAGATAATAGGAAGAGTTTATCCTATTTTTGGTGCTATTTTAATAGTCAGTGCTATTGGTGTATTAGGCGGCGTTTTCCTAGATGGCGGAGCTAATTTGCACAATATTACTGAAGGGGTTTTATTAAGTAAGCATCCTTTGGGTCAAAGTTTTATTCCGGTATTTTTTATCACAGTTGCTTGTGGAATTCTTTCTGGATTTCACGGATCACAAATTACACTTATTTCTAGAACTGTAAAAAATGAACATGAAGGAAGATCAACATTCTACAATATGATGATTGCAGAAGGACTTATAGCTATGTGTTGGGCTTCAGGTGCCATGGTACTTTTCAATAGAGGTACAGCACTGGATACTAACGCTACTTTAATGGTTGGTATAATTTCTAAAACTTTTATGGGCAAAATTGGTGGCTTGTTTGCAATTATAGGAGTAATTGTATTACCAATTACAAGTGGAGATACCGCATTTAGATCGCTTCGTTTAATGATAGGTGAACAATTCAATATAAGTCAAAAATCTGTTAAAAATAGAATTTTGTTAAGCTTACTCATTTATGTTTTTGCTATCGCGATTCTTTATTTTGCCAAGACAAATGGAAATGGATTTAACTTATTATGGAGATACTTCGGTTTTACTAATCAATTGGTAGCTGTATTTGCTTTAATGTTGATTACAGTATATTTATATATCAATAAGAAAAATTACTTTATAACAATGATACCAGGAATGTTTTATGCATTTATAGTTTCAAGTTATATTGCGCATGCTGATTTGGGATTATCACTTGATAAGAGATTAGGAATGGATGGATACTTAGCAAGTTATATTGTAGGTTTCATATTCGTAGTTTTATTTACAGTATTTGTTATTAAAAAAGGTAAAATTGGACAAACTAAATCAGAATTAATAGGATAATTTTAATAATCAAGCAGCTAAGTCTGCTTGATTTTTTGATATTCAAATTAATTTCAGAATTATTGAAATTAAAATATCTTTTTGATATAATTATATTAATAACAATGAATGGAGTGATAATATGGCAAGGGCAAGAGTATCATTAGCTGTTGTTAAGAGACTTCCAAAATACTATAGGTATTTAGGAATGATCGAGCAAAAGGGAATAATAAGAGTATCAAGTCAAGAATTGAGTAGCATAACAGGATTAACTGCTTCTCAAATCAGACAAGATTTAAACCATTTTGGTGGTTTTGGTCAACAAGGATACGGATACAATGTCGAAGAATTAAAATCAGAAATAGAAAAAATTATGGGAATTAACAAGTCTTATCGAGCAATAATTTTAGGTTGCGGAAATATAGGTAAAGCCATAATGAATTACAAAGGGTTTAAATCTTCAGGATTTAATATTGTTGATGTATTTGATCACGGTAAGAAAGTGGGATCTAAAATTTCAGATTACGAAATAAGAGATATCGATAAACTTGAAGAGTATCTTAAAGAGGAAAAACCGGAAATCGCTGTTATTGCCCTACCAACAGAAATAGCTCAAGAAATTTGCGATAAGCTAGTTGAAGGCGGAATAAAAGGAATTTGGAATTTTGCATCATTAGATTTAAAATTACCAAAAAATGTTGTATTGGAAAATGTACATCTCGATGAAAGTTTGTATACACTGACATACTACATGAACAATTTAGCAGATTATCCAGGTACTAAAAATTAATTAAATTCGGCGTTTTAAAGCGCCGTTTTTTTATTGTAACTAATGTTACTACATTTTTAGTGTTTTTATATTATAATTATAATGTAAGAGGAGTGATAGTATGGATAGTATATTAGTTTTAGAAAAAGAACACGAAAATATAAGTAAAATAATTGATTTAATGAAAGAAAAGTCTATTGAGTTTATTAACAGCAAAAATATAAATGTTGATTTTGTAAAATCATTGATATTTATTTTGAAAGAATATGCGGATAAATTTCACCATAGAAAAGAAGAAGAAATACTTTTCAAAAAAATGCAAGAAGATTTGGGAAGAATCGGCCAAGTTATGATTTTAAACGGTATGCTAGTTGAACACGAGATAGCTAGGGGACTAATTTTTGATTTGGGACAAAGTATTAAAGCTTATGAAAATGATAAATCTGATGAAAATTTTGTTGAAGTTATTGGAAATTTGATGGGCTATAGAAGACATTTACAAAAGCATATCGAAAAAGAAAACACAGTTATATATCCTTATGGAAAGAAGAATTTATCTAAAGAAAGATTAAAAGAAGTTGAAGACGAAACTATAAAATTTTTAGAAGAAAATAAAGAACTACACGATGATTTAATGAAGAAAATAGAAGAATTATTTAATATGTAAGCTAAAAGAGGAATTAGTTATTAATTCCTTTTTTATTTATAGAAAATGTAATAATATTGTAACAAATAGATGCATTTCATTTATGTTATAATCTTATGTGGAAGGTGTTTTATGAAGATATTAATAACTACAGATACATACAGACCAACTATAAATGGAGTGGTAACTTCTATTGAATCATTAAAAAAAGCTTTAAATAGATTGGGACATGATGTTAGAATTTTAACCTTTTCAGATAGTTTTAATTCTAAAAAAGAAGAAGACATTTATTATATGGGTTCTTTAGGAGCTGGGAAATTTTATCCTGATGCTAGAATGAATAAATTATTTTACAATAGATTTTATGAAGATATAATGGAGTGGAAACCAGATATTGTCCATTCACAGACAGAATTTACTATGTTTATTCAAGCGAGAAGAATAGCTAAAGACCTTGATATTCCCCTTTTGCATACTTACCACACTGTTTACGAAGATTATACACATTATTTCTCTTTAAATAAGAAAATTGGTAAAGAACTTGCCAAACAGTTCACAAAACAGATTATTAGATTTACTGACGGTGTAATAGTTCCGACTAAGAAAATATATAATTTATTGAAAGACTATAATATTCACGAAGAAATATATGTAGTTCCAACGGGTATTAATGTTCAAAAATTATCTGAGTGCGATGATTTTGATATAAGAAGTGGTTATAAGATTCCAAAAGATAAGCATATAATTCTATTTCTAGGGAGAATTGGTAAAGAAAAAAATATAACTGAAATTCTTAATTATCTTGAAAACATTGAAAGAGATGATATAGTATTTATTATTGCGGGCGCTGGACCATTTTTAACAGAGTTAAAAGAGATTGGCTTGAACTCGAAGATAAAAAATAGAATAATATTTACTGGAATGATTGATTCATCAAAAGTAGGAAACTTCTATTCACAAGCAGATGTATTCGTATCAGCTTCTACATCGGAAACACAAGGTTTGACTTTTATTGAGGCGATGGCTTGTTCAACGCCAATTATCTGCAGACACGATGATTGCCTGGAAGGTGTGTTAATTGACGGCAAAACAGGATTTGGTTACGATACTGAAGAAGAGTTTATAGAGTATTTGAATAGAATTTTGGATAATGAAGAGTTAAGATGCGAAATGGGACGAAACTGTAAGCGATTAGTAGATGAAAATTATACTGAAGATTCTTTCGCTAATAAGATAGAAAAGATATATAAAAAGGTAATTGAAGAATATGCAAAATCTATTCAATAGGATAATCGAATCTGACAATAGAAAATTTCAAATTATTATTCATGTTTTAAATGTTATAGGAATACTTATAAGTATTGGTGTTATGATCTACGCATGGAGAACAGGAATATTAAAAGATATCGATAAATTTCAGGACTTTATGAACAGGTTTGGAAAATCTGCTGCTTTGATATTTATTTTGTTTCAAATTATGCAAGTAATTATACCAATTATTCCCGGCGGAATCACCTGCTTGGGTGGAGTAATATTATTTGGACCATGGATGGGATTTGTATACAATTACGTTAGTATTTGTATAGGATCAATCATCGTGTTTTTTATTGGTAGAAAATACGGTACTCCTTTGATTATAGCAATTTTTGGAGAAAAAGCTTATAACAAATACATAAAAATTCTTACAAAAAAGAATAGATTTGATAATGTATTTGCAGCATTAATATTTTTTCCGATAGCACCAGATGATATGCTATGCTACATAGCAGGAACAACAAAAATAAAATTTAAAAAATATTTCTGGATAATTATATTAGGAAAGCCTATGTCAATAGCGCTTTATTCACTGGGACTGGAAGTATTATTCAAGAAACTGATATTAAGGATTTAAATATAGATGAAAATTTTAATATATAAAGGTGATTATGATTTAGTAAAGCAAAGTGGTGTTGGTCAAGCTATCGAACACCAGGAAAAAGCTCTGAAACTAAATAATATTGACTACACAACTGACGAAAATGAAGATTATGATATTGTTCACATAAATACTATAATGCCTAAATCTAAAATTTTTGGACGAAAAGCAAAGAAACAAGGCAAGAAAGTTATTTATTATGGACATTCAACTATGGAGGATTTTAGAAATTCTTTTCGCGGAGCAAACTTATTAAGTGGACTTTTTAAAAAATGGATTATAAGTTGCTATAACATTGGAGATATTATTATAACTCCATCATTATATTCTAAAAATATACTTGAAGGGTATGGGATTAATAAACAAATATACAATCTATCAAATGGTATTGATTTAGATAAATTCAAGGGTGATGAAAATAGCAGAAAGAGATTTCGCGATAAGTATAACTTAAAAGATGATGATAAAGTTATAATTTCTGTGGGTCATTTGATGAAGAGAAAAGGACTTGACGATTTTATAGAAGTTGCAAGAGAACTTCCAGAATATAAATTTATTTGGTTCGGGCACACTAATGCTAAACTCCAAACTACTCACATTAAAAAAGCAATAAAAAACAGACCAGATAATGTAATTATGGCTGGATATGTTGACCAAAAAGAATTGGTAGATTGTTATCATGGAAGTGATTTGTTCCTATTTATGACAAGAGAAGAAACTGAAGGAATTGTACTATTAGAGGCTTTTGCATCTAAAATAAAAGTTTTGGTCAGAGACATAAAAATTTATGAAGATATGTTTACCGATGGTAAAGAAGTGATTAAAGCAAAGACCAATGAAGAGTTTAAAAATGAAATTATTAATATAATTAATGGCAAAAATTCTACTGTTGAAGAAGCATATAAATATGTTAAAGAACGAAGTGTTGAGAGAATCGGTGAAAAGTTGAAAAATATTTATTTAAAATTGGAAAATGAATAATAAGCAATGACAACTTAATCTCACAAAAATATATTATATATAAATGTTTTGCTTAATATTTACACTTATTTACAAAATACTTATTTAGCGATATAATTATATAAATAATATACAAGGTGGTGAGGTTATGCAAATTACAGATGTTAGAATTAAATTATTAAATATTGATAACAGACTAAAGGCAATCGCTTCTGTTACTTTTGATGATGAGATAGTGATTCATGACATTAAGGTGATTGAGGGAGAAGAAGGTTTATTTTTAGCTATGCCTAGCAGAAAAGTTGGAAACGATAGATATCGCGACATAGCTCATCCTATTAGTTCTCCAGCAAGAGAAAAAATTGAAACAGCAGTTATCAATAAATACAATGAAGAATTCGAAAAACAATCTTCCGTTGAGACTGAACCAGTGACTGAAGAAAATATGGAAACTGCAGAAAACGAGAATGAATAATTCAAAAAGCATCTTTTTAAGGTGCTTTTTTAGTTCATGTAATTCTTTTCACAAAAATTATTTTACATATTGGACAGGTTTGATATAATAATAAAATATGATTAATTTTTTAATAAGGAGAGAATTATGGAATTACAAATACCTAAAGGATACAAGTCCTCTTTGGATTTATTAGAAACACAAAAAGCAATTAAAATAATTAAAGATTTTTTTCAATATAGGTTAGCCGAAACTTTAAATTTGACAAGAGTATCTGCACCGTTATTTGTTAGAGCTAATACTGGAATCAACGATAATTTAAATGGAGTTGAAAAACCTGTTGGCTTTGAATTTTTGGAAGATGGTACTTTGAGTAGATTAGAAATAGTACAGTCATTAGCTAAATGGAAGAGAATAGCTTTGAAAAACTACAATATTCCGGTAGGAGAAGGAATTTATACTGATATGAATGCAATTAGACCTTCTGAAATATGTGATAATACTCATTCATTATATGTAGACCAATGGGACTGGGAAAAAGTAATTTCAAATGAAGATAGAAATTTAGAATTTTTGAAGGAAACTGTAAGAAAAATATATAAATGTTTCTTAGATACACAAACAATGCTAATTAATTCATACGATGATTATGAAAAAATACTTAGAGATGAAATTACTTTTATAACTACTGAAGAATTAGAAGAGATGTATCCTGATAATACCCCTGAAGAAAGAGAAAATTTGATTACTAAAAAATATGGATCTGTGTTTTTGATTGGAATTGGAGATGCATTAAAATCAGGTAAATCTCATTCTGATAGATCTCCGGACTACGATGATTGGAGTCTAAACGGAGATATTTTAGTTTATAATCCCGTTTTAGATAATTGTCTTGAATTGAGTTCTATGGGAATTAGAGTTGACAAAGACAGACTAGTTTATCAATTAGATAAAAAACAAAACAATGATAGGAAAAATTTAGAATATCATAGATTGTTGCTTAACGATGAATTACCTCAATCAATTGGAGGAGGAATAGGTCAATCGAGAATTTGTATGTTCTTTTTACAAAAAGCACATATAGGTGAAGTTCAATCCTCTATCTGGCCAAAGGAAATGTTAGTAGAGTGTAATAAATTAGGAATTAAATTATTATAATTTCATTTAATCATAGAGTTATTTATTTGAATAAAATAAGTAACTCTTTTTTGTTGAATGTTTAAAAATTCGTTTTACTTTTAAATTTTTTTGTAGTATGATTTGTTTATGAAACATTTAAAAAAATATTTAGAAGATAATCCGCCATTGGTTTTGATTCTAAGTTTCCTTTTTTTGATTATAATAGGATCTTTACTATTATCACTGCCTATTAGTCAAAATACAACAAGAGTTCCATATATTGATTGTTTTTTTACAGCGACATCGGCAGTATGTGTAACAGGTCTTGTTACAGTTGCAACATACAGTGCATGGAGCGTTTTAGGAAAAATTATTATAATAATATTAATCCAAATGGGCGGACTTGGATTTATGACATTTGCAACATTAATTGCACTTGTCATGGGTAGAAGAATCACTTTAAAAGATAGATTGATTATCAAAGAACAAACAAATAGTATTGACATGCAGGGAATGGTAAAACTAATAAAATACATACTGATTTCTACTTTTTCTATTGAAACAATTGGTGCTTTTTTGTTAATGACAAAATTTGTTCCAATATATGGTTTTAAAGGAGTATTTTATAGTTTTTTTCATTCGATTTCAGCTTTCTGTAATGCTGGATTTGATATTTTGGGGCCAAATTCATTAATTGATATTAATACTAATATATTTGTTTTATTGATAATTGGACTTTTGATCGTGATAGGTGGTATTGGATTTAACGTAATACTTGATGTATTACATAATAACTTTAAATTTAAAAAATATTCTTTGCATTCAAAAATTGTACTTACAACAACTATTTTGATGTTATCTATTACTTCGATTTTAATTTTTGCTATGGAGTTTTCAAACCCGGGAACAATTGGGAATTTGGGATTTATCGATAAAATTACTAATTCGATTTTCCAAGCAATTACATTGAGGACAGCAGGCTTTGCATCAATTAATCAATCGAAATTACTAGACAGTTCAAGCGTGTTATCTATTTTGAATATGTTTATAGGAGGATCCCCAGCAGGTACTGCAGGTGGTATCAAAACTACAACTTTTGCATTATTGATTATTGTAGCTTTGAGCGAAATTAAAGGTCAAGAAGATGTTGAAGTTTTTAATCGAAGAATTAGATTTTCTCAAGTTAAAAAAGCTTTAGCAATAATAACTTTGTCAATGGCTTGGGTAATATTTGTAACATTTGCAATTTTAGTTATAGATAAAGCAAAATACTTGGATGTAGTGTTCGAAGTTGTAAGTGCTTTTGGTACAGTAGGATTAACTAGAAGCTTAACTCCAGGAATCAATAGTATTTCTAAGATTTTAATAATTTCAACTATGTATATTGGAAGAGTTGGATCTTTAACAATACTTTATGCTTTATCCAATACAAAAAACAAAAAAGCTTATAAAGAAGCTCACGAAAATATTATAATAGGTTAGGTTTAATTATGAAACAATTTGTAGTTGTTGGCTGTGGTAGATTCGGCAGAGCATGTGCTATCGAACTATCTAATACAGGCCACGAAGTTTTATTAATAGATAATAATGAAGATACTGTTGATGAAATGAGTAGAATTGTTACTCACGCAGTGTACATTGAACATTTAACAGAAAACTCATTGAGTTCTGTCGGTGTTGGAAATTTTGATGTGGCTATAGTTGCTATTTCTTCGAACTTTGAAGCATCAATTTTGTCAACAGTAGTTTGTAAAAAACTGGGTGTTAAAAAGGTAATAACTAAAGCAAAAGATACGTTACACGGTAATATTTTGCTAAAAGTTGGTGCAGACAGGACAATTATTCCAGAAAATGATTCGGCCGTTAGACTGGCAAAAAGTTTGATCAGTGATCAAATTTTTGATTATATTGAATTTACTGATGATTATTCCATTGCGGAGATTACTCCTAAAAAAGAATGGATTGGAAAGAATTTTATCGATATAGGAATAAGGAGCAAGTATGGAATCAACGTTGTTGCAGTTAAGAACAATGGGGAAATGAATATTAACCCTTCACCAAATTATACAGTTAAGTTTGAAGACTATTTGATAGTAATAGGATCAAATGAGGATTTGGATAAGATTACTGAAACAGGCGATAAAAATGATAACCTCTACTTCAAATAAACTATATAAACATGTAAAATCACTTTATAAGAAGAAATATAGACAAAAATACAATGAATTTGTCATAGAAGGCTACAAACTTTATCAAGAAGCAATTAAATCAAATATAAATATCAAACAAGTCATAATAAGAGAAGGTGAAAATTTTCTTGATGAATGTGTCTATTTTGATTCAAAAACTTTCAACAGTCTCAGTGAAATGAATAATCCTGAAGGAATAATTTGTGTGGTTAGTTTTATTGAGAAAAAAGATGTGAAGTCAGATCAAATTCTTTTTTTAGAAAATATCAATGATCCAGGAAATCTGGGGACTATAATCAGAAGTGCTGAAGCTTTTGGTTACAATAAAATTGTTCTATCTAATAATAGTTGTGATATTTATAATTCGAAAACTATTAGAAGTGCTATGGGAAGCTTATTTAGAATGAATATTTCTTATGAAAATATAAATGTACTTGAGAAGTATAAATCAAATGGGTTTAAAATATACGAGACATCTTTGGAGAAAAATTCCAGAAGTATTTTGGAAATTAAAAACAAAGAAAAGCACGTTCTAATAATTGGAAATGAAGCAAATGGAATTAGCGATGAAATAAAAAAATACGCTGATGAGTTTTTGATAATTCCTATGGATAATGTAACAGAATCATTAAATGCTTCAATAGCTGCTAGTTTGAGTATGTTTTATTTATCAAAATTGACAAATTAGTAGTTATATTATAAAATAATTAAAAATGTTGAAGAAGAAAATACAAAACTAGATATACAGAGAGATATGGGTTGGTGCGACATATTTATTGAATTTTGTTGGTTCGCTTTGAAATTGCCATTATGGTCGTATAGAGTGCGTTAAACTTACGAGTGATGTTATCATAAATTGGGTGGTACCGCGGAAATACAATCTTTCGTCCCATAGGGGATGAGAGATTTTTTTATTGTTTAAGGAGAAACTAATGAAAGAAGAAATTTTAAAAATTAAAGAAGAAACTGTAGGCTTTATCGACAATGCCAGTGATTTAAAATCATTGGAGGATATTAGAGTAAAAGTTCTTGGGAAAAAAGGAGATTTGACTCTTGTTCTAAGAAATATGGGAAAACTTTCTAAAGAAGAAAGACCAGTTATGGGTCAACTAGCAAATGAAGTTAGATCTGAAATCGAAGAATTGTTATCCAATAAATTTGAACAATTAAAACAAGAACAAAAAAAGATTAAATTAAAAGAAGAAGAATTAGACGTAACTGCAAACAGAGGTGTAAGAGAAATTTCTCACAAACATCCATTGAATGAAACGATAATACAATTGGAAAATCTGTTCCAAACGATGGGATTTGATATTGTAGATGGTCCTGAAATTGATACAGTTGAAAATACATTTGATTTATTGAATTCACCAAAATATCATCCATCAAGATCACTATCTGATACTTTTTACTTGGATGATAAAACTGTACTTAGACCACACACATCAAGTGTACAAATTAGAACGATGAAAGCACAAAAACCACCTATTAGAATGGTTTCAGCAGGAAGAACTTTTAGATTTGATGATGTGGATGACACACACTCTCCAATGTTCCATCAAATCGAAGGCTTGGTTGTGGATAAAGGCGTTACTATGGCTAACTTGATGGATACAATAAATATTTTTATTAAAAACTTGTTTGGTGAAGAAATAGAAACAAGATTTAGACCACATTATTTTCCATTTACTGAACCTTCAATGGAGGTTGACGTTACTTGCTTCGATTGTAAAGGTAAAGGTTGCCCAAGTTGTAATGATACAGGTTGGAGTATGGAACTTTTAGGATGTGGTATGGTACATCCTAATGTTTTAAGAAATTGCGGAATTGATCCTGAAGTTTATACCGGATTTGCTTTTGGTATGGGAGTAGACAGGATTACAATGGTAAAACACAAAATCGACAATATAAGATTGTTGTACGATAATGATAAGAGATTTTTGGAACAATTCTAGGAGGAAGTATGTTATTACCTATTAATTGGCTTAAAGATTACGTCGATGTAGACGAAACAATAAAAACTATTACAGACAGACTTTCAGAAACAGGAAGTCACGTTGAATCAGTTATAGATAAAAGTAAATATTTAAATGATAAATTAATCGTAGCTAAAATTAAGAAAATTGATAAACATCCAAATGCAGATAAATTATCTATAGTTACCTTAAATACAGGAAATTCAGATATAAAAGTAGTTACAGGCGCAAAAAATATAAAAGAAGATATGTATGTTTGTTATGCACAAGTAGATGCAACTCTTCCTGGAAATATTGTTTTAAAAGAAGCTGACCTTAAAGGAATTATGAGCCCTGGTATGTTGACAAGTTTTGAAGAAATGGGTTTTGAAACTTCTGTTGTAGATAAAAACTCCAAAGACGGAATAGCGGTTTTATCTGAAAATAAAATTGGTGAAACTATTACTGAAGCACTTGAAATTAATGAACCTATAATTGAATTTGAAATCACTCCTAACAGGCCAGATTGCTTGTCAGTATTGGGAATGGCAAGAGAATACGCTGCATCTTTCGGTAAAAAAATAAAATATCCTTCAATAGAAATTAAAAACTTTGAAGACGATATTAAAGATTATGTAAATTCAGTAGAAATTCAAACTGACAAGTGCACACGTTATGTGGCCAGAGTTGTAAAAAATGTAAAAATTTCAGACAGCCCACAATGGATAAAGAATAGACTTATTCAATCAGGAATTAGACCTATAAATAATATAGTTGATATTACAAATTTTGTAATGTTAGAAACTGGTCAGCCAATCCATGCTTATGATTTGGATAAAATTGCAGATAAAAAAATTGTCGTAAAAGAGTCTGGCTCACAAAAATTCACAACATTAGATGATGTTGAACGTGAATTATCCGATGATGTTATAATTTGTGATGGAGAAAACACATTAGGTATAGCTGGAATTATGGGCGGTTTTGATTCAGAAATTACATCAGATACTAAAAATGTGCTCATTGAAGCAGCAAGTTTTGACAGTGATACAATTAGACTTTCTTCAAGAAGATTGTCTTTAAGAACTGATGCTTCTACAAGATTTGAAAAAGGAGTAAGCCAACAACTATGTGACTTAGCTTCATTGAGAGTTTGCAAATTGATTGAAGACATTACAGATGCTACAGTTATTAATAATTCAATTGATGTAATTACAAAAGAAGAACATCTTGATGATGTGGAACTTTCTTATAAAAAATGTAATGATTTATTAGGATCTAATATTTCTAATGAAGAAATTAAAAATATATTGCAATTATTAGAATTTAAAATAGTTTCAGAAGATGAAGAAAATATTATGGTAAAAGTTCCTTTCCACAGACAAGATGTATCTATTTATCAAGATTTAATTGAAGAAGTCGGAAGAATTTATGGATTTGAAAAAATTGGTGCGAAACCTCTTGTTGGTAAATTGAAAAGAGGAATCAAAAGCGAAGAAAGAATTGCCATAGACAATGCAAAGAAGGCTTTGTATTCTATGAATACTTTTGAAGTATTATCGTATTCATTCATTAGTCCTAAATCTTATTCAAAAGCAATGGTTCAAATGGATGATGACAAATTAATCAAACTAATCAATCCATTGGGAGAAGATTTCTCAGTTATGAGATCCACAATAATACCAAATATTTTGGATATTTTATCTAAAAATTATAAGAATAAAATTAAAGATATTTGTGTTTATGAATTGGGTAATACTTTCCACTTGGTTGGAAGCGAAAGAATCGAAACTAAAAAATTAGCTTTGGGAATGTACGGAGATTATGATTTCTATGATGTTAGAGCTATGATTTTGGCGTTATTTAACGAATTGGGAATTAATAATTATGAAATCGTAAAAAATAAAGACAATGAAACTTACCATAGTGGTAGATGTGCTGATATTCTAGTAAATGGCGAATTAATTGCAACATTTGGTGAAATTAGCTATGAAGTAAGAGATAACTATGACTTTGATAATAGAGTTTATGTTGGAGAAATTCATTTTACAGAATTAATAAAACACATGGATTTCAAAAAGATTTACACACCTATTAGTAAATATCCTTCAATCGAAAGGGACATAGCTCTTGTAGTTGATAGGCAATTGGAAAGTATAGAAATAGAAAAAGAAATTCTAAAGCATTCTAATGGCATTATTAAAAATGTTTACTTGTTCGATGAATATAAAGGTGAACATGTTGATAATGACAAGAAGAGCTTGGCTTACAGAATAATTTATCAATCAAAAGACGAAACATTAAAAGATAAAATTATTGAAAAAATACAAGAAGAAATTTTAAATTCATTAGAACAAAAATTCAATGCAACATTGAGAAAGTAGGAGTATATATGAACAAATTACAAGTTGTAATTCAAGGTTCAACTTACAATATTGTTACTGAAAAATCTAAAGAAGATACAGACAAGATAGTTGACAAGATTAATAAAGATATAGAAGACTGCAAAAACAGAAATTCAAAATTAACGACTTTGAATGCAACTATCTTAGCTCTTATGAATTTGGCAGAAACTCACGATAATTTAACAACTGAATTAAAAGACTATAAAAATGAAAATGATCCGATTATAAAAGATTATTCAAATCTAAAAAATGACTGCGAAAAGTTGTATCAAAAATTAGTGATTAAAGAAACTAACCTAAAACAAATGACTAAGCAATACAACGAAATCAAGGAAAACTCTGAAAAAGAAATAAATGAGATTAAGAAAAAAACTGAGAAGTATTCTAATGATATAAGATCACAATATGAGAAAAAATCATCAGATTTAAATAGTAAACTTAAACAAGAAAGGGAAACTATAGATGATTTAAAAAAGCAAATTGAATTTTACGAAACAGAAAATAATGAGTTAAATTCAAAATACAAAGATTTAAAAGACGAGTATAACAAACTAGCTTTTGAAAAGAATAAGTTAGAAAATCTTTTAATGGATTATCAAAGAGATGAAATCATTGATTAGTGAAATATTAGCTCCTTGCGGAAATTGGGACATGGTAAAAGCGAGTGTATCCGCAGGAGCTGACGCTATTTATCTTGGAACAAAAGAATTTTCCGCAAGAGCTTATGCGGAAAATTTTACTGTTGAGGATGTTAAGGAAGTTGTAAAATATTGTCATTTAAGAAGCGTAAAAGTTTATATAACATTGAACACTCTTATAAAGCAATCAGAAATTCACAAGGCAATTGAATATGTCAACAGGTTATATAATATAGATATAGATGCATTAATTGTACAGGATATAGGTCTAGCTTATCTTGTTAATAAATTATTTCCTGATTTGGATTTGCACGCATCTACTCAAATGAATATTAATAATTTGAATGGAGCTTTAATTGCACAAAAACTTGGATTTAAAAGGATAGTATTAGCAAGAGAAACTGACTTAGAAGAATTGAAAAATATCAGGGAAAATTGTGATATTGAGATTGAAGTTTTCATTCATGGATCATTATGCGTGTGTCAATCAGGACAATGCTTGATGAGTTCATTAAATGGAGATAGAAGTGCGAATAGAGGAAGATGTGCTCAACCTTGCAGAAAGGATTATAAGATTATTTTAGATAACGAAACGATAAATTCAAAACTATCTTATCTTAGTCCAAAAGATTTGTGCACTATTGAAAATGTCGATGAAATTGCAAAATATTGCGATAGTTTAAAAATCGAAGGAAGAATGAAATCCAAAGAATATGTGTATTCAGTTGTAAAATCGTACAGAGAAAAATTAGACCACGGTAATTACAGTTATTATTTGGATGAAGTTAAAAATCGCGGATTTACAAAAGGTTTAATTAATAATACAAATGGATATGATTATGTAGAACTTGGAAGAAAAAATCAAATTAAAGGACACTCAGTAGGGAAAATCACTGGAAAAGGTAAAATAAAATTCACAGAAGATGTATTTAAGAAAGATATTCTTATACTTTTTAACGGAAAAAATACTTTTCCATTAACATTAATTGAAGATTACAAAAAAAATAGTATCGTTTCATTTAAAAATATAACTGATGCTCTTGAAAATTCTGATGTAAAAAGAGTTAGTCATATTAAAATAGTCGAAAAGTCAGATGAAGAAAAAAATGTTTGTTTTGATTTAGATGTAAAATTCATTTGTAAGAAATCTAAACCAATTCAAATATTTGTAAATGGACTCGAATACAAAACAAATATAATTTGCGATGAAGCAAAAAATAAGCCTATAGATGATGAATTTATTCGAAATCAAGTTTTAAAAACGGGTAATTACCCAGTAAATATTACTGAACTGCAGATTGTATTAGACGCTGGACTATTCTTATCAAAAAGTCAGCTAAATCAAGTAAGAAGGGATTTTATTGAATTTTATTTGGACGAAAAAGCTAATTTTAATCATAGAAAACAAAAAAACATTGATTTAGTACATTTAAATAATCCAATAGAAAACAATACTACTAAAAATTCAATTAATAAAATTGTTTATGTAGACGAAGTAAATGGCTATAGCGATAAGATTTCATCAGAATATATTGTCAGAGTTCCAAGATTTTTGAATCAAGAAAAAACGGATAATTTTATTAAAAAGTGCAAAGAAAATAATGTATCCAAACTTTTAATTAATAATATCGGAGATATCAATATAGCCAAAGATATTAATGCGAATTTTGTAGTAAGTGATTATCAAATGAATGTATTTAATACTTTCTCTGCAAAAATTTTAAATGATTTGGGAATAGATGTAATAACATTATCTGTTGAATTAAACAAATCTGAAATTAAAGAAATTGTAGATAATTCAAATTATAATTTTGAGTTGGTAGTTGAAGATAACTTGATTAATATGGTTACTGTTTATTGTCCTTTTTCTGGAATTATAAAATGTACCGGTAAAAATTGTGAATTCTGTAAGTTTAATGATTGCTTTATTGAAGGAGATTTTTCTAAATATAGAGTTGTAAGGAAGGATGATTACTCTTTGATATATTCTTGTGATAGAATTAAGATAGATGAGAATGATATAGATTTTAATTTATACTCAATTAGAAAAAATAAAAAGGCAACTGGAAAATCTAATGAATTTCATTTTAAAAAAGGAATTTTATAAATGGACAAAAAAACATTAAACACACTTGAATACAATGAAATAAAAAATAAAATAGAAAAACTTTGCAAGTCTAAATTAGGAAAAAGCATTGCTAATAAATTGGAACCTATGATAGAAGAAGATGAAATCAGACAAAGTTTGGATGAAACTTATGAAGCTATGAGTATGATTTACAAATTTTCTAATCCTCCGATATATGAGATTATAAATGTTAAAGCGAGTATTATGCATGTATCAAAAGGTGGATATATAGTTCCAGAAGTTTTGTTGAAAATTGGTCAAATATTGAATAGCGTCCACGATATTAAAAGATACGCTGGAGAATCTGACGAAAATCACGAAAATTACCCAATGATTATGGCGATGATGGATTCTTTGGTAGAAGAACCCGATTTAGTTGCAACTATAAATAACGCAATAATTTCAGAAGACGAAATTAGTGACAATGCAAGTCGAAATCTTGCAAGAATTAGACAAACTAAAAGACAAAAGACCGAAAATATTAGGGACAAAATAAACAGTATTTTGTCTTCTAATGACCAAGCATTACAAGAAAATATCGTTACTATGAGAGACGATAGATATGTAATTCCTGTTAAGGTTTCACATAAATCATCCTTCAAAGGAATAGTGCACGACCATTCATCTTCTGGTCAAACAGTTTACATTGAACCAATGGAAGTTGTAGAATTAAATAACGAATTGAGAATGCTAGAAGCAGAAGAACGAGAAGAAATCATAAGAATTTTGAAAGAAATTTCTGATAGAGTTTACGATGTGAAGGATTCGATTTTTGTGGATCAAGATGTTTTATCAAAATTAGATTTCATATTTGCAAAAGCAAAATATGCGATAGAAATTGATGCTACTAATCCAAAATTAAATACAATTGGATATTTTAATTTCAAAAATGCACGACATCCTTTGTTAGACAAGAAAAAAGTTGTGCCGATAAGTATTTATTTAGGCGATGACTATAATACATTGGTAATAACTGGACCTAACACAGGTGGTAAAACTGTAACGCTTAAAACCGTAGGACTAATAACTTTGATGGCACAATCAGGAATATTAATTCCTGTAAATGAAAATTCAGAAGTTGCAATATTTGATAATATCTTTACGGATATTGGTGATGAGCAAAGTATAGAACAATCTTTATCAACTTTCTCAGCTCACATGAAAAATATTGTGCACATTGTAAATAATATTACATTCAATTCTCTTGTACTTTTTGACGAACTTGGAGCAGGAACAGATCCAACGGAAGGTGCAGCGCTAGCAATTGCAATCTTAAGAATCTTTTTGTATAAATCAATCAGAACTATTGCTACAACTCACTATTCTCAGCTTAAAATATTCGCGTTAACAGAAAAGTACGTTAAAAACGGTTCTGTGGAATTTGATGTAAACACTTTATCACCAACCTATAAGTTAAGGATTGGAATTCCTGGTAAATCAAATGCTTTTGAAATTTCTAGAAGACTTGGTCTAGATGATGATATAATTAATAATGCAAAGGAAATTTTATCTCAAGAAGATAAAGATTTTGAAGATGTTTTATCTGATATCGAATCTAAAAAGAAGCAAATTGATGAAGATAAACAAAGACAATTAGAACTTAAAGAAGATTTATTGAAACTTCGTGATAGATACGAAAAAGAAATAGAAAAGACAAAACTAGAAAAAGAAAAAATAATAAATGAAGCAAAAGAAAATGCTAATGAAATTTATATGAGAGCTAAGGAAGAGTCACGAGAGCTTATCAATAAATTAAAATTTTTGGAAAAAGAATCTGATGCTAGAACAGTAGCAAATGATGTCGAAAACAAATTTAACAAAAGAATAAAAAAGAGTTCTAATAAAAAACTTTTGAATGAAACATCCAAGAAACAAAAACTTCAATTAGGAGACGAAGTAGAAATTCTAGGCATAGAGCAACAAGGTACTATTGTTTCAGAGCCTGATAAAAAAGGTGATTTATTGGTACAAGTGGGTATATTAAAAATAAATGCCAATGTTAAAAACTTGAAAAAAATAAAAGAAAAAGAAGTTATTCAATCATCAAAAAGCATTAAAAGTATAATAAAAAACAAAGCTAATTCTGATATTAAAAGTGAAATTGATTTAAGAGGAAAAAATATCGAGGAAGCTATATACGAGCTTGACAAATACATTGATGATTGTGTAATTGTTGGTTTGAAAAAAGTAAATATCATTCACGGAAAAGGTACTGGAATGCTTAGAAAAGGTATCAGAGAATACTTAAGAAGTGATAAAAGAGTCAAAAAGATTGAAGATGCAGGATATAATGAAGGCGGTCTTGGAGCTACTTTCATTTATTTAAAATAAGGGGATTAAAATGATAAATTTTAAAGACGAAGTAAAAAAAATAATACTAGGATTTGATACTGGATTAACTGAAGAAGAAATATCAGATTTAATCGAAATACCACCAAATAGTGATATGGGAGATTACGCGTTTCCTGTATTTAAATTAGCAAAAACTTTTAGAAAAGCACCTAATTTAATCGCAGAAGAGTTAGCGCAAAAAGCTTTTGAAAATGAAAATATTAAAAAAATTGCAAATGTTGGTCCTTATGTAAACTTTTTTGTAAACAATTCAAAATTAGTAGAAAGTGTTTTAACAGAAGCTGTTAAAGATGATTTTGGAAGTAGTCATATCGGCGTTGGGAAAAATGTTGTGTTTGACTTTTCATCTACAAATATAGCAAAGCCATTTCATATTGGACATTTACGCTCCACTGTAATAGGAAATGCCATCAGAAACATAATGAAATATCAAGGGTTTAATACAACAGGTGTTAATTACATTGGTGATTATGGAACTCAATTTGGTATGATGATATCAGCTTATTTAAAATGGGGAGACGAAGATAAAATAAATGCCGATCCAATTAAAGAACTTTTAAACCTTTATGTAAAGTACAATAAAGTCGCAAAAGAAGATGAAGCATACATGGATGAAGCTCGAGATTGGTTTGATAAATTAGAAAAAAAAGATCCTACTGCAGTGAAATTATGGTCATGGTTTAGAGAAATTTCATTGAAAGAATTCCAAAGAGTTTACGATTTACTTGGAGTTAAATTTGATAATTTTAATGGCGAATCATTCCATTCACAATTTATTGGCGATGCACTTGAATCTATAGATAAGAAAAACTTACTCGAAGAATCCGATGGAGCAATGATTATCAATTTGGATGATGAAAATCTACCACCTGTTTTAATTAAAAAATCAAATGGTTCATCAACATATCTAACTCGAGATATCGCTACAGCTATGTATCGTAAGAAAACTTATGATTTCTACAAAAATGTATATGTTGTTGCTAGTCAACAAAAACTTCATTTTGAACAATTAAGAGCCGTTTTGAAAAAAATGGGATTTGATTGGTGGAATGATTGCGAACATGTTTCTTTTGGTATGGTTAGCATGAAAGATGGATCTATGAAAACAAGAGAAGGTAAAGTTATTTTCCTAGAAGATGTTTTAAATAGAGCTATTGATAAAACAAAATCAATCATAGAAGAAAGAAACCCAAATCTTGAACACAAAGAAGAAGTTGCAAAACAAGTTGGTGTTGGAGCTGTAATATTCCAAGACTTATTTAACAACAGAATAAAAGATTATACGTTTGATTGGGATCAAGTTTTGAATTTTGATGGAGAAACTGGACCATATACACAATATACATTTGCAAGAAGCTGTTCTATATTAGACAAGGGAGAATTTGAATTAAAAGACAATAGCAAATTTGATTTATTAGTTGACGATACAGAAATCGACATTGTAAAACACTTATCAAAATTTGAAGAAGTTTTATTAAATGCTACTGAAAAATACGAACCTTCTTTCTTGACGCGTTATACAGTAGAATTAGCAAAACTATTCAATAAATTTTATGCAAATTGTCCAATCAACACTGCAGAAGATGAACTAAAATATCAAAGATTGTATTTAACTTATTCTGTTAACAAATGCTTGAAATTATCTTTGAGCTTGTTAGGAATTGAAGCACCAGTTAGAATGTAGGGAGAATAATGGACTCATTTATAGAAATAATCAAAAATTCTTTTACAAGAACCGCACATACAATTAAATATTTTCCGTTGATTTTTGCATCAATGATTGTAATTAAATTATCGTTAAATATGTCTAATAATATTTTGTTTAGATTATCTGTATCTAAAGAAATATCAAACGTGATAATAGCGGTTTTGGTTACATTTCTGTTGAGTATCCTTTTAAATATGCTTAGTATTTCGGTTCATACAAGAGATAACTATCAAATAGAACCAATTACTATTCCCAAATTAATGTTAAAGGTCGCTTTTAATGGAGGAATTTTATTGTTGTTGTATTTTTTCTTAAAAAAATACGAGGGAGCAGTAATTGTTCTTTTATTAATATTTAATCCTTTAGTGGAGACACTTTACATGATTGACGAAGAATTTTATAAATCGATTTGCACATCATTAAAATTTAATTTTAAAAATTTTTTAACATGGAATATACCTAATGTTGCGATTTTTGCAATTTTGTATAATTTGATTATGAAGAATTACACATTTGAAGACTTTATAATGTCAAATGAAATTGTGTCAATCATAAAATTTGGATTACTCTTGATGTTCATTTCTTTATTCATGTTGTATAGGGCTAATTTGTACAGAATTTTAGAAACGGGGGAAAAGTAAATGATAAATAAGATTGATGAATATTTCAGTAAATTTATGAATCAGTTGGTTTATGTGAATTTATTAGAATCAAATGATTATATTGATAAAGATATACCACTACCTGTTTTAGAAAAAGATTTATTAGACGGAGTAAAGAATAATGATTTCGTCAAAAACTTTGATTTGGAATTAATAATTAAAGGTATGATTTATAACATAGCTTATGATAGAACATTCAAATACTGTGTTAACTACACAGATATTATGTACAATATATTTCCTGAAATTGAAAAATCAATAATATCTATGGGAGTTGAAAAGATTTCTAATCCAAAAGAAGCTGTTATTTATTTTAGAACAAATGATATATTAAAATCTGATATCCCGGATAATGCGTATTACTATGCGTATTGTTTGAGGTTAATGGCTCTTGAAGATGAGTTTAATTCTAGTATTTTTATAGAAGAGGCATTCAGAGTTCTAAATGAAAATGTTGCAAATTATCCAGACTTTTTCTTAAATTATGTGGAACTTGCGAACTTAGAATTACTAAATCACAATTATATAAAAGCTTATGATTATTTAAAAAATACACATAAAATGGCAACTCAACCTAACGATTACGATGAAAAAAGAGTGTTAATTGTCATTAATGAAGTTGAACGTTTAATGGATGATATAAAGCCATTAAGAGATTTGGATTTTGCTACAACTTTAATCAACTCAAAACCACAAAAAGCTCTTGAAATTTTCGGAAAACTTGAAAAGAATTCTAGAATTGTTTATTTAATGGGCAAATGTTACTTAAATATGAATGAAATAGATAAAGCTATAGAATATTTTGAAAAATCAGAAAATATGGGATTTGATCACGTTGATTTGTACAACGATATGTCTGTGGCTTACTTTAATGATTATGATTTTGATAAATCAATTCAAGTTTTAAATAGAGGATTAAAAATTCATACAGATAATGAAATTTTATTGTACAATAAAGCAGTAATTGAGCTTAATTGTAATAGGGTAGAACAAGCACAAGATACATTATCGACATTAGTTTCGTATGACGATGTGCACGAAGATATATTTAATATGGCAATGCAATTATTGCAAAAAATAGAAGAAGACAATTAAATGTCTTCTTCTGTTATTTTTAGCGTATTGTCTAATCTGTCAATTATTTCCAAGGCACTTATTATGTTTTTTCTTGCTTTATAATTATCTAAATTAATATCAACTAATTCATTGATTTTATTTATTCTGTAAACAATGGAGTTTCTGTGAACATTCAACCTTTGAGATGCTTTGATTAGTGATCGTTCTTCTACAAGGTAAAAGTATAATGTTCTAAGAAGGTCTGTACCGTTATTTATATCGTCATATTTAAGCTTGTAAATAAATTCAGGAACCAAGATTTCGATTTCAGAATCTAAGCACATCAAATCATAAATTATCTTGCAGCAATTATCGTTTATGTTTTCAGTTAATTCGATATTGTTCTCTAAAATTCTTCTAGATAAATCATAAGCTTTTTTTAAATTGAATAAATTGTTTTTTAGTGATAATTTAATACTTTTTAAATCGTATTTTTCAATGAAAAAGTTTAGATTTGTCTTTACTGATGATACATCTTTAATTTTATTATTAGTTAATAAGACAAGATATCCTTCTTGCAACACAGAATACATATACATTGGATAATCCAACACAAACCTATTTCCATGTGAGAACATGTCTTGGTATTTAAATAACCCACCTTCAATTTTAATTACATTAATATCGTAATTGTCATCCGTTTTCCAACCTATATTTGCAATATTTTCTTCGTCTTTATCAGTAATGTTTCCAGAAATCAAATTCTTAATAGTGCTATATATGTCTTCTTTTGAATTTATCAGGCCATTTACGTTGTTATAAATGTATGTTGAAATTATCTTGGAAATTTTTTTAAATTCGAAATCATATTCATCTTCAATAGTTTCAAAGGCAAGATATCCATATAATTTACTCAAGCTTTTCTTTTTTATCTCCAATGGATAAATCTTTTTGATAGTTGAGAAATCAAATGTATTTAGTAACAATTTTTTGTTTGAGTTCAAAAGACACACATTTACATCGAAATAATCTTTTATGGTTAAAAGCAAATTATTAACGGCCTCACGGTTTGAAATTGTATTGTGAATTCTATTATAGAACTCGGAATTTTCGCGTAAAAATCCATTTACAATATCATAAACTTTAAAAATATCTTCTTCTCTGGAATAAATAATATTTGAATTTTCATTTTCTAAAAATTTATCTTGAGATTTCAAAAAGAGAATATTAGAGTTTTTAGGACACACAATATTTTTGTCGTATTCAATAATGGATAAGGTGTTTTTTTGATCAGAAATAGAATTTAAAGAAATATTATTAATATCATTTAAAATTTTTATATCTGATGAGTCCACAAATTTATCCAATTTTTTTATCAATAATCTTATATTCATATTATCACCTTTAATTATCGTTAGACCTGTGTTATTATCTATAGTATAAATAATATCACAATCAACAAATTTTTTAAATATAAACAGGAGATACTTATGAAAAAGACTGCAATTTTACTTATGATCATCACGCTACTATCGAAAGTCTTGGGATTGGTAAGAGAAACTACACTAGCTTATTTTTTTCCAACGAATGGTCCAGTTGCTAATGCTTTTTTAGTTTCGCAAATACTTCCAATTACAATAGTAAGCTTGTTTTCAGCAGGGATTTCTACATCTTTTATTCCAATATACAATAAAATTGTACATGAAAAAGGCAAAGAAGAAGGAGATATATTTACTTCAAATATTAATAATATAGTAGTTATTATAATTTTAGCATTAATAGTATTGCTTGAAATTTTTACACCATCGGTAATTAAGATTTTTGCGCCTGGGTTTACTGGATACACAAAAGAATTAACTATTAAATTTATGCGATTGACTTTACTGTCAATGATACCATCCATAATGTCTTGTGTTTTCAAAGGTTATTTGAATGCAAATAATCACTTTGTGGTTCAAAATCTACAAGGGTTTATAATGAATTTCTTTATAATTCTAGCTCTTGTAATTTCCAATAAATACGATAATAATATGATAGTTGGGATAGGATTGCTATTGGGAAATGCACTTCAATATTTGCCATACGTATTTATAACAAAAAGAAAAAAATTTAAGTATCATAAGATTCTAGATTTTTCTGATAAAAATGTAAAAATGATTGTATTATTGTCCATACCAATAATTTTAGGAGTGTCAGTTAATCAAATCAATGTTATGGTTGATAAATCGATAGCATCAACAGTTTCAGCTAATGGTATACCTATTTTAAATTATGCATCACGATTGATTGAATTTGTAACGGGAATTGTCATAGCGAATATTTCAGTTATCGTATATCCTGAATTATCAAGAAATTTTATCGCAAATGATTTGAATAAAATGAAAGATAGCATCATGAAATCAATGTCTATGATTTGTATTTTAGTAATTCCAGCCACAATAGGACTTTTGGTTTTATCGTATCCAATTACAAAGATGTTATTTTTTAGGGGAGCATTTACGATGAATGATGTTGAAATGACATCAGTTTGCATGTTCTTCTATGCTCTTGGAATTATAGGAACAGCTATCAGAGATATTTTGTCGAAATCATTTTATGCCATGAATGATACAAAAACTCCTACGATTAATTCTGTAATAATGGTTGCGATAAATATTATAGGAAATATAATTTTATCAAGAATTTTAGGTTTAGTTGGATTAGCAGTAGCAACTAGTTTCGCAAATCTTATTGGAGCAGCAATGATTATAATTAGATTGCACAAAAAAATTGGGGATTTTAGTTCTACAAAAGCATCTTTTGTAAATATTTTTAAAATGTTAATATCGTCTTTGATAATGGGAGCTCTATCATATATTACATTTAAAACTACAAATATGAGATTTTCAAATACATTATCTCTAATGATGTCGATAGCTATTGCGGGAATTAGTTATTTGAGTTGTATCATAATATTAAAAGTTGATGAGCTAAACGAAATCATAGCTTTTTACAAAAATAGAAGAAAAAATAGATAGTTTGACAATTCAAAGTTTTTTGAATATAATTTTTATTGTAAAGACAAAGATAAAAAGAGCGCATTATGATTGATTTTCAGAGAGATAAGGGTTGGTGTGACTTATTATTCATAGTAATTGCAGACATTTTTGAGTCGAATTTTCCGCTTAATAGCGTTATAAATTAAAGTGAGGTTTACCTAATTAGGGTGGTACCGCGATTTATCTCGTCCCTTATCATAAGGACGAGTTTTTTTATTTTAGGAGGTTTTTATGAATAGTATGGGAAATCTTAGACGTACTCACATGTGTGGGGAGTTGAGATTAAGTGATGTAAACAAAGAAGTCATTCTTATGGGATGGGTTCAAAAAGAAAGAAACTTAGGATCTCTTATATTTATAGATTTGAGAGATAATACAGGAATAACTCAAATAGCTATAAAAGACGATAACAAAGAGATTTTTGATAAAGCAAAAGATGTAAAAAGTGAATATGTTTTGTGTGTAAAAGGTGATGTTAGAGAAAGAGAATCAAAAAACAATAACATTCCTACTGGAGAAATTGAAGTTATAGCCAATGAACTAATTATACTAGACACAGCTAACGTTCCTCCAATTTACATTAAAGACGATGATAATGCACAAGAAGCTGTTAGATTAAAATATAGATATTTGGATTTAAGAAAACCTAAATTACAAAATAATTTAAAACTAAGAGCCAAAACTAATAAATTAATTCGTGAATATTTAGATGAAAATGGATTTTATGAAATTGAAACTCCATTCCTAGGAAAACCAACTCCAGAAGGAGCCAGAGATTATTTAGTAGCTAGTAGAGTAAATGAACATAGCTTTTACGCACTACCACAATCGCCACAATTAATGAAGCAACTTCTAATGATAAGTGGAATGGATAGATACTATCAAATCGTAAAATGCTTTAGAGATGAAGATTTAAGAGCAAATAGACAACCAGAATTCACACAAGTGGATATGGAAATGAGTTTTGTGGATCAAGAAGATGTAATGACAATTAATGAAGGCTTGATAAAAAAACTTTTCAAAGAAATCAGAGGAATTGATATTCCAACTCCTATTAAAAGAATGACTTACTCAGAAGCAATGGAAAGATATGGATGCGACAAGCCTGATTTGAGATTTGGATTTGAATTGAAGAATATTACTGAATTAGTAAAAGATTCAGAATTCAAAGTATTTTCAAGCTGTAATGAAAAGAATAAGAGCGTTAGATGCATCAATATAGGTAATTACGAAAGTGAATACTCACGTAAGAAAATTGACAAATTAGAAAAATTTGTGAAAGAATACGGAGCTAAAGGGTTAAGTTGGATTAGAGTTCACGATGGAGAAATTCAATCTTCAATTAAAAAATTCTTATCTGATGAAGAAATGAACTCAATAATTGAATTTACAAAAGAAGAAGAAAATGCATTGATATTTATCTTAGCAGATAAAAATGATGTTGTATTTAATGGATTAAGTGCATTAAGAAATAAAATTGCAAGAGACATGAATTTGGTTGACAATGATACCTTTGAATTTGTATGGATAGTTGATTTTCCATTGTTTGAATTTGACGAAGAAGAAAATAGATTTGTAGCAATGCATCATCCATTTACAATGCCAAAAGAAGAAGACATACAATATTTATTAACTGACAAGGAAAAAGTAAGAGCTAAGGCTTACGATATTGTATGTAATGGAGACGAAATCGGCGGTGGTTCAATCAGAATTAACAATTCTGATTTGCAAAAGAAAATGTTCGAAGCACTAGAATTAACTGAAGAAATGATTGAAAATAAATTTGGTTTCTTTGTTGAAGCTTTTAACTATGGAACACCTCCACACGGTGGATTAGCTTACGGTATGGACAGACTTATGATGCTATTAGTTGGAACTGATAATATCAAAGATGTTATAGCATTCCCTAAGACACAATCTGCTACAGATTTATTAACTGGTGCTCCAACAAATGTTGACGAAAAACAACTTAAAGAAATTCATATCAAATTAGATTAATATGGACAAAAGATTTGAACGAACAAAACTTCTAATAGGTGAAAATGACCTCGAAAATATCATAAACTCCAAAGTAGCTGTAATTGGCTGCGGCGGAGTTGGAGGTTTTGTTATAGAAGCTTTGGCAAGATGTGGAGTAGGAACATTAGCAATAGTTGATTATGATACGATAGATATAACAAACATCAATCGTCAAATTATAGCTTTGGAAGATACTGTTGGAAATTATAAAGTGGATGAATTTGAAAAAAGAATTCATAAAATTAATCCCAATTGCAAAGTTATTAAGTTTAGGGAAAAGTTTGACAAATCTACTGTTGATTTTTTTAATCTTAAAGATTATAATTATGTTATAGATGCTATTGACTTAATATCAGCAAAGCTAGACTTGGCTGAGTACTGTTATAAAAACGATATTAAATTAATAAGTTCTATGGGTGCTGGATCAAAACTAAATCCTTTTCTTTTTAGAATTACGGATATTAAAAAGACCCACACTTGTCCAATGGCTAAAGTAATGAGAAAAGAGCTAAAAAGAAGAAACGTTAACAAGCTTACATGCATTTGGTCCGATGAAAAAAGGTCGGGAGAAGTTTTATCTGCAAACGGAAGAAATGCTCCAGCAAGCATTAGCTTTGTCCCTTCATGTGTTGGACTAATGATTGCATCGTACGTTATTCAAGAATTGAGGTAATTTTTTATGGCAAAAGAAGGAATGGTTATAAAAACTGAATCTACCAAAGCATCTGTTCTAATTACTAGAAAAGGTGCATGTGGTGGCGAAGGCTGCAGCAAATGTTCGGGTTGTGAACATCAAACACAAGTTATCGAATGTGCAAATTATATAAGTGCAAAGGTAGGAGATAGAGTCCAAATTTCTGGTGACGATTCTTCTATGCTTAAATATACTGCATTGCTGTATCTAGTGCCTTTAACATTTTTCCTAATTGCTCTTATATCATCTTATTCTATTTTAGAAAATAAGATAGGAAATTTTGAATTAGCATCTTTTGGTATAGGGCTAGTAGGATTACTAATTGGCTATATAATTGTAAAATTTATAGATAAAAAATTTGTTGATAAGGACTTAGTTCATATCACGAAAATAATTGGAGGTTTGTATGAATAATTGTAGACAAAATTTAGAGAATTTTGATCCAGAAGTTTTTGGATATCTTAATGATGAAATCAAAAGACAAGAAGAACATATTGAATTGATAGCTTCAGAAAACTTTGTTTCAAAAGCAGTACTTGAAACTATGGGAACTGAATTAACTAACAAATATGCTGAAGGATATCCTGGTAAAAGATATTATGGCGGTTGTGAACATGTTGATAAAATAGAACAATTAGCTATAGATAGATTAAAAAAATTATTTAACGCAGATCATGCTAACGTTCAACCTCATTGCGGTGCCAATGCTAATATTGCTGTATATGTTGCAGTGTTAAAACCTGGTGACACAGTATTGGGTATGAGATTAACAGAAGGTGGACACTTAACTCACGGATCACCAGTAAATATGTCTGGTAAATTCTATAACTTCGTAGATTACGGGGTAGATCCTGAAACTGGAACTATCGACTATGAAAACGTTCGTGAGCTAGCTTTAAAGCATAAACCAAAATTAATCGTAGCTGGTGCATCAGCTTATCCAAGAATTATAGATTTCAAAAAATTCAGAGAAATTGCAGATGAAGTTGGCGCTTATTTAATGGTAGACATGGCTCATATTGCTGGATTAGTAGCTACAGGGGATCATCCAAGCCCAGTTCCTTATGCAGATTTTGTAACAACAACTACACACAAGACATTAAGAGGACCAAGAGGTGGAGCTATTCTTTGCAAAGAAGAACATAAAAAATTACTAGATAAATCAGTGTTCCCAGGATTCCAAGGTGGTCCATTAGAACACATTATCGCAGCAAAAGCAGTATGCTTTAAAGAAGATTTACAACCTGAATTCAAAGAATATACTCATCAAATTTTGAAGAATGCAAAAGCAATGGAAAAAGTTTTCTTAGATAATGATGTAAGATTAGTTTCTGGTGGTACAGACAATCACTTATTATTAATCGACTGCAGAAGCTTCGGTATGACAGGTAAAGAAGCTGAAAATGTATTGAGTGAAGTTAATATTACAACTAATAAGAATACTATTCCAAACGATCCTGAAACACCATTTGTAACTAGTGGTATAAGAATTGGTACTCCAGCTATTACAACTAGAGGTTTGAAAGAAGCAGAAGCTACAAAAGTTGCTGAATTTATGATAGATGCATTAAAGAAACGCAGACCTTCTGAAGAAATTAAAAAAGATGTTGTTGAATTGATGAAACAATTCCCAATCAATAGATAAAATTTCAAGCTAATACTAGACTAATGTTTAGTATTAGCTTTATTTTTTGATGAATTATTGTATATTTGACACATTTTATGGTATCATTTATAGAGAAATGAGGTGATAACATGGCAAAACCAGTTGTTGCTATTGTAGGAAGAGCTAATGTAGGAAAATCTACATTATTCAATAAATTAATAAAAAAGAGAATAGCCATAACTCAAGATGATCCAGGTGTTACAAGAGACAGATTGTACATGGAAGCTGAGTGGCAAAATAAATATTTTACAGTCGTAGATACGGGTGGTTTGGAACCAAAAAGTAATGAGATTATTACTAAAAATATAAAAAAACAAACTGAACTTGCTATTGAAACTGCAGATGTAATTTTGTTCATGGTAGATGGTAAACAAGGCATAACTCCAATTGATATGGAAGTTGCAGATATGCTTAGAAGAACAAAAAAGAGTGTAATTTTAGTTGTAAATAAAATTGACCATATCAAACAACAAGACAATGTTTATGACTTTTACAATCTAGGATTTTATGAAATATTTCCAATAAGTGCTTCAAATTCAATGGGACTTGGAGATTTGCTTGAAGCTGTGGTGTCTAAATTTGATGATAATTCAAATACAGAATCTGATGATGATATTACGAAAGTTTGTCTGATTGGAAAACCAAATGTTGGTAAAAGTTCTTTAATCAACAACTTATTAAACGAAGAAAGAATGATAGTTACTGATATTGCAGGTACGACGAGAGATGCAATAGATTCCAAGATTAATTACAAAGGAAATGAGTATATATTCATAGATACAGCAGGTCTAAGAAAAAGAAAAAAAATTGACACGGAAGTTGAAAGATACTCTGTTGTCAGGACTTTGTCAGCAATTGATAGGTCTGATATTTGCGTTCTAATGATAGATGCTACTGAAGGTGTCAGTGAGCAAGATACTAAAATATTAGGGTATGCTCATGACCAAGGTAAAGCTATGATTATTCTTGTGAACAAGTGGGATCTTGTTGAAAAACAAACCAACACTATGAATGATTTCAAAAAAGATATACGAACAAAATTAGGATTTGTAATGTATGTTCCTATTGTTTTCATTAGTGTAAAAGAAAATAAAAGAATAGATACTTTGTTTACCGAAATCGAAAAAGTAGATAATAATTATTCTATGCGAATCAGTACAGGTGTTTTGAATGATGTAATATCAAAAGCTGTATTATTAAATCCGCCACCATCAGATAAAGGTGTTCGCTTGAAAATCTTTTATATTACTCAGATAGAAGCTAGACCACCGAAATTTTTGGTGTTTATAAACAGAAATGATTTGATGCATTTTTCGTACCAAAGATATATCGAAAATCAACTAAGAGAAAACTTCAGCTTTGAAGGTGTTCCATTGCAATTTGAATTTAAGACTAGGGGAAAATAGTGAATTATTTATATTTAATAATCCTTGGTATAGTATGTTATTTTATAGGTAATATTAGTGGATCTATTGCTATTTCAAAGTTGGTTTACAAACAAGACATAAGAAACTATGGAAGTAAAAACGCAGGAGCAACTAACGCTTTGAGAGTGTATGGAGTAAAGGTTGGTTTAGCAACATTTTTGATAGATTTTTTCAAAGGATTATTGTGTGCGTATTTAGGCTTTAAATTTTATGGAAGTTTAGGTATACTAATATGTGGGCTTTTGTGTGTAATAGGACATATATTACCAGTTTTATATAATTTTAAAGGTGGCAAAGGCATCGCTACATCTTTTGGTGTATTATTGTTTGCTCAACCTTTACAAGTTTTAATTTTATTAATATTGTTTTTAATAGTTGTACTTATGACCAAGTATGTTTCATTAGGAAGTGTATTGGGATGTATTTCAGCTGTTATATATGGATTAATTTACATCAGAAAAGACTTTTACATTGGTTTAATTTATATTTTGCTCGGAATAATTTCATTATTTAAGCATAGATCAAATATAAATAGACTGATTCATGGAAAAGAAAGTAAATTAGGTAAAAATTAGGAGGAAAAAATGAAAGTATTAGTAATCAATTGTGGTAGTTCTTCATTAAAATATCAATTATTTGATATGACTGATGAAAGTGTATTATGTAAAGGATTAGTAGAAAGAATTGGAATCGAAGGTTCTAAATTAACTCATAAAGTTAATGGGGAAAAATTAGTAGTAGAAGAACCAATGAAAGATCACACTGAAGCTATTAACCATGTTTTCGATGCTTTATTAGACGAAAAATATGGTGTTATAAAGAGCTTAGATGAAGTTTCTGCTATTGGTCACAGAGTACTACACGGCGGTGACAAATTAACTGAATCTTGCATTATTGACGACAAAGTAAAAGACAAGATCAGAGAATTTATCAAATTTGGACCACTTCACAATCCAGCTAACTTAATGGGAATTGAAGCTTGTGAAAAATTAGCTCCTGGAAAGAAAAATATAGCTGTATTTGATACTGCATTCCATCAAACAATGCCAGCTAAAACATTCATGTATGCTATTCCTTACGAATACTATGAAGATTACAGATTAAGAAAATTCGGATTCCACGGAACAAGCCACAGATATATTACTTTAAGAACTCAACAATTATTAGGCAAAGAAGATATTAACATTATAACAGTTCACTTAGGTAATGGTTCATCTATAGCAGCTGTTAAAAATGGAAAATGCTATGATACATCAATGGGACTTACACCATTGGAAGGTCTTTTAATGGGAACTAGAAGTGGAGATTTGGATCCAACAGTAATGACATTCCTAATGAATGAAAAAGGATATTCAGCTGATGAAATGAACCAAATTTTAAATAAAAAATCTGGTGTATTAGGAGTTTCTGGAATTAGTTCAGACTTTAGAGACTTAGAAGAAGAAGCTGAAAAAGGAAATGATAGAGCTCAATTAGCACTTGATATGTTTATTGAAAGAGTAAAGAGATATATTGGTGGATATATGGCTGAATTAGGTCACGTTGATGCAATTTGCTTCGCTGGTGGTATCGGAGAAAATTCTTCATCAATGAGAAAAGACATCTTAGATACATTTGAAGAATTAGGCGTTAAATTAGATTTAGAAAAGAACAACACTCGTGAAGAAGCTTTAATATCAGCTGATGATTCAAAAGTTAAAGTTTATGTTGTTCCAACTAATGAAGAATTAATGATTGCTAGAGACACTTTAGAACTAGCAAAATAATAATATTTTTATTGACAACTTAACATTATTATATTATAATTAACTACGTTGTTTGTATAAATTTTAAGGACTGAAGTCCTTAAGGAGGTGTAGCATGGCAGTACCAAAGAGAAAAACTTCTAAAACTAGAAGAGATAAAAGAAGAGCTTCTTCGTATAAATTACCAAGAGTTACTATAACTACATGTCCTAATTGTGGATCTCCAAAATTACCTCACAGAGTATGTAAAGAATGTGGGTATTATGATGGAAAACAAGTTGTAGATAATTCAGAACAAAACTAATCAAAAGAGAGCCGTTTAATTAACATTAAGCGGCTTTTTTATTTGTTTGATGTTATAACATACAATATTGTGATAGAATATACTAGAGGTGAAGTATGAAAATTTTATTAGATACTTTGGGTTCCGATAAGGGAGCATCAGAATTAATAGAAGGAGCTATAATGGCCCTTGAACAAAAAAATTTTAACTTGACAATAGTAGGAAATGAAGAAGAAAACAAAAAAATTGTAAATGATAGATTCGAAGATAAAATAGATTTTGTAAATGCTACAGAAACTATTGAAAATAATGAATCTCCAACAAAAGCAATAAGATCCAAAAAAGATTCAAGTATGAGGAAATGTTTTGATTTACTAAACGAAGATTATGATGGATTTTTATCGACAGGATCCACAGGAGCTTTATTGACAGGAGCTACACTTATAACAAAAAGGCTAGATAATGTATCTAGGCCTTGTTTAATGGTAATAATACCTAGCTTAAAGGGTGAAGTAGTGGTATTAGATGTAGGCGCAAATGTTGATGTGACATCTGACTTATTAGAACAATTTGCAAAAATGGGATATGTTTATTCCAAAAATATTTTAGGAAAAGAAGATTGCAAAGTAGGCTTATTAAACATAGGAGTCGAAGAACATAAGGGAGATTCATTAAGGCTAGAAACATACAAAAAATTATCAAATTATCCTTACTTCAAAGGAAATGTTGAAGCGAGAGATGTATTAAAAGGTGATTTTGATGTTGTGGTGACTGATGGTTTTTCAGGAAATATTCTTTTAAAAACAATAGAAGGATCTGTTGAATTTATAAAAACAATAGCTAAATCAAAATTATCTAAGCTTGATGAAAAATCACAACAAACTATTATTCCAATGATAAAATCAATGAGTTCGGGAATTGATTATAACAGTGTAGGTTCAGCACCATTTTTAGGAACTAAAAAGCCGGTATTTAAAGCTCATGGGGCATCCAATAGAAATGCTATTATGTCTGGTATTTTAACTTTGATAAAATTCATTGAAGAAGATGTTACGGATAAATTAAAAAAGGAGTTAGCTAATGAATAAAGAAATTTATGAAAAAGTTGTTGAAGGGTTGAAAAACGAATTTAACAGAAATGATATAGACGAAAAAACAAGATTTGTAGAAGATTTACAAGCAGACTCAGTACGTTTATTAGAAATAGTGATGGACGTAGAAGAAGAATTTGATATAGAGCTTGATGACGAAAAATTATCAGATTTAAAAAATGTAGAAAATGTAGTTAATGAGATCGAAAGGGCACAAGGAAAATAAAAGTGGATAAAGCTAGAATTGAAAAGCTACATGAACTAGAAGAAAAATTAGATTACAGGTTTACAGATATTAATCTGTTAAACCTGGCTTTTTTTCATAGCTCATATGGCAATGAGAACAAGGCATATAAAAATATTTCTAATGAAAGATTAGAATTCTTAGGAGATTCAGTCTTAGATTTAGTAGTAAGTGATTTATTATATAATAGTAAATCTTCATTAAAAGAAGGTGCTATGACTAAGATTAGAAGTCAAATGGTATGTGAAAAATCTTTTTCAAATATGGCTAAATATTTAGAATTAGGTAAATACTTAATGATGGGCCATGGTGAATTTATTTCGGGTGGAAGCGAAAAGCCTAGTGTACTTGCCGACACATTTGAAGCAGTATTTGGTGCTATATATTTAGATTCTGGTTATGAATCGGCTTTTAAAATTGTAGAAAATAAGTTTAAAAGTCTATTCATAGCTGAAATAGAAACAAAGTCTAGTTTTATTGATTATAAGACTATGCTACAAGAAAACAATCAAAAAAAGTCGAGAGATAAATTAAAATATAAGATTGTTAAAGAAGAGGGACCGGATCACGATAAGAAATTCTATGTTGATGTTTATGAAGGTAATTTAGTAATCGGGTCTGGATTTGGGTCTTCAAAAAAACATGCAGAACAGGACGCTGCCAGAAATGCCTTGATTAAGTTAAGGGTTATAGATGAGTAAAAAAAATTACATTGTTTCATTGTTTATACCTCATCTAGGTTGTCCCAATGATTGTATTTTTTGCAATCAACGTAAAATAACAAATTATGTTGAAGTTGTTAAAAAAGATGAGATACGAGACGAAATTAAAAGCCAACTTGCAAACTTTCCAGATAAGTCTCAAGAGCAAATCCAAATAGCTTTCTACGGTGGATCATTTACAGGTATTGAAGAATCTGCAATGATTGACTATTTAAAAATTGCTAATGAATTTATTGAAGACGGTAAAGTTAGATCAATAAGACTTTCAACAAGACCTGATTACATTGATGAACATATTTTAAATAATCTTAAAGAATTTAACGTAGAAACCATAGAATTGGGAGTTCAATCAATGGTTAACAGTGTATTAGATGCTAATTTAAGATGCCATAATAGTAGTTGCGTTAAGATATCTTCAAAGCTTATCAAATCATTTGGATTTAAATTGGGGCTTCAAATGATGACAGGTTTATACAAATCTACATCTGAGATGGACATGTATACCGCAGAAGAATTAATTAAGTTAAAGCCAGATTTCGTAAGAATATATCCAACTTTGGTGATTAAAAACACAATGCTCGAAACTTATACTAATAAGAATAAATATATTCCTGAAAATTTACATGATTCGGTAGAAAATAGTACCAAAATATATTTGAAATTTATTAACTCTAACATACCGGTTATTAGACTAGGTTTATTAAATACTGATAATATAAAAGAAGGCGAAGATGTAATTGCAGGAGCAATTCATCCGAATTACAGACAACTTGTGGAAGATAATTTGTACAGGAAAGTTGTAGATTATATTTTAAGAGGTAACAGTCCTGAAACTTTAGAAATACATGTAAAGCCAAATATATTAAATAATTTTGTTGGATATAATGGAGAAAATAAAAAATATTTTTCAGAGAAATATGGATTAAAAAATATAAAATATTGCAATTCAGATAATAATTTTTTATTGATAAATCACACTAATAGAGTTGATATTGATTTGAAAAATATATTTATAAATATCGAAAAAGAGGTAAGTCTATGGGATTAAAATCGGTTGAAATACAAGGGTTTAAATCTTTTAAAGATAAAATAAAATTGAATTTTGATAATCCCATTACAGCAATTGTTGGGCCAAATGGCAGTGGGAAGTCAAATATTTCCGACGCCATATTATGGGTTTTAGGAGAACAATCTGCAAAAAATTTACGTGGTAATAAAATGCAGGATGTTATATTTGCAGGAACCCAAAAGGAAAAAGCTGTTAACTTTGCACAAGTTTCGATTACATTTGAAAATGACTTATGGAAAGACATTGATTATCAAGAAATCACTGTAACTAGAAGAGTTTTCCGAACGGGCGAGAGTGAGTATTATATCAATAAAAACCAAGTACGTTTGAAAGATGTTAAGGAACTTTTTTTAAATACAGGAATCGGAAAAGAAGGATATTCTGTAATAGGTCAAGGTAAAATCGATGAAATTTTGTCATCAAAAAGTGAAGATAGAAGAGAATTATTCGAAGAGGCATCTGGAATTTCTAAACAAAAATATATCAAAGAACAAAGTGTAAAAAAGCTAGAGCAAACTAATGAAAATTTACTAAGAATTGAAGATATACTTGTTTCCCAAATTGATAGATTAAAATATTTAGAAAAAGAAAGCAGCAAAGCTAAAAAAGGTATGGTTCTAGAAGAACAACTAAAAGAGATGGAAATCCAAAAAGCTATATTGGATATCGAAAAGCTTTCTATAACATTAAGTGATGTCATCGATAAAAAAGAAATTAATGACCAAAGTTTAATCGAAATAAAATCTAAACTCGTAGAATATGAAAACAAAAGAAATGAACTATTGGAAAATATAAATAAGATTGATATTGATGTAGAATTAAAGATTTCTAATTTGAATGATATTAAAAGTCAAAAAATAAAAAATGAATCAGATATTCAATTGAATGATGAAAGACTTAAAAACAGCAAATCAGAATTAGAAAGATTAACAGAAGAAAATGAGAATTCTTCATTAGAAGTTAAAAATTTAATTACAAAAATTGATAACTTAAGAAAAACAATAGAAGATTCTGAAAAAAAGATTGAAGAAATAAATTCTAATTTAGAAACATACAACATTGATGATTTTGAAAACGAACTTAATATAAAAAAACAATTAAGCGAAAAGAAATCCGAAGACTTAAATAGACTACAATCAATTTACACGCAATATATCATAGAAAAATCTTCACGAGATGCTATTGAAAAAGAAAGATTAAAGGAAATATCAGAGATAAGAAAGCACAAAGAAGAATCTGAATTAAAATTAAATCTATTAGAAGAAGAATTACGAAATTATGAAACAATCATAAGAGATTATGATAAAAGTTTGGATAATTTAAATAATGATAAAGAGCAAATCTCTAGCATTATAAATGAAAAAGAAGAATATTTACTGAACCTAAGAGACAAATTATCTAGCTTAAAAGAAGAATCTATAACTAACAAAAACAAATATTTGTTTTTGAAAAATACTATAGATAATCATGAAGGATACAATTTCACTGTTCAAAATTTCTTTAAAAAATTAAATAACAAATTACATGAGAAAGTAATCGGAACCCTCGGAGATTTGATAAGTGTTGACAAAAAGTACGAGAAATCTGTAGACGCTATAATGTCATCGGCTTTTCAAAATATCATAGTTAGAAATGAAAATGATGGCAAGGAATTAATTAATTTTTTGAAGATTAATAAGATTGGTAGGCTAACATTTTTACCTTTAAATAAAATAAAACCAAGAAATCTAAATTATGTAAATGACAATTTAGTTCTTGGTCACTTGAATCAGTTTATAAAATCAGATGAAAAGTATCGAGATATTATTGATTATTTTGCACAGAAAACACTTGTAACTGAGAACATGGATGATGCAATCTCTGTTAGTTCTAGATACAAAAACTTTAGAATAGTTACATTAGACGGAGACATCATTAATAGTTGGGGATCGATGGTAGGTGGATATAAAAAACCATCCAATTACTCTATACTTTCTACAAAAAATAGCTTGAATACAGCTAAATCTATATATGAAAATTGTGTTAATGAATACAACACTTTGAAAAAATCCTATGATGAAAATATCGATATAATTGATAAAAACAAATGTGATTTGGAGATTATTGTAGATAAGATAGGAAAATTACGAAATGAAATAGATGATAGTAATAGCAATATAAAAGACAAGCAGTTTGAGATTAAATATTTGAAATCTAATATTAATGATTATAATCTTAAATTGGATACAAATACTTCACAAACTGAAGTTGACGATTTACAAGAAACTGATTTAAAAAATCAAATTAATGAATTAGAATGTGATTTAAAAACTATAAATGTTGAAATAGAAAAATTACAAGAAAAATACAACTCAGACAAAATGAATATGATTAGTTTGAAATCAGAATACTCTTCTAATAAAAGAGATTTGAATATATTTAATAATCAGCTAAATGACGCAATAATTCGAAAAGATTATTTGGAAGATAACATAAAATCCAATTCTATTAAAATAGATGAAATTAATAAAAATATCTCTCAATATACGATAAATAGAAATGATATAGAATCCAAAACAGTAGATTATGATGATGTAATTTCTAAATTGAACAGTGAGATATTAGATATGAAATCAAGCTTAAATGATTTCAAAGCAAGTTTATCTAGTATTGAGCAATCTATTTACGATTCAAATGCAAGTGTTCAAAAAACAGAAATTAATAATAACTCATTAATAGAGAAAGCTTTAAATACAACAGAGAAGTTAAATAATATCAAAATAGATATTAATGAGCTTTATGATATTAATATAGATACAATAGATTCTAATCCTGATATTAAAATAAGTCAGAAAGAAATCAATAAAATTACTAATGATTTAAGAAATATTGGATCATTTTCCGTAGATAGTATACAAGAATATGAATCAGTAAAAAGAGAATTTGACTTTATGACAAAAAACAAAAATGATTTAATTGAATCAAGAGAAGATATCATGAGCGCAATTAATAAGCTTAACAGAGAAATGAAAGAAGTGTTCACAAAGAAATTTGAAGAAATTAATACTAAATTTGTGGCAATTTTCAAGCAGCTATTTAATGGAGGTTATGCCAGTCTTAAATTGACTGAGGACGATGTGCTTAACTCAGGGATTGAAATAACAGCTCAACCGCCTGGGAAAAAACTTCAAAGCCTAAACTTATTATCTGGTGGCGAAAGATCCTTGACAGCGGTAGCTTTGCTTTTTGCTATTTTTGAGACAAGACCATCTTCTTTTTGTATATTAGACGAAATAGACGCTGCTTTGGATGAAATAAATATTAAAAGATACAAAGAATATTTAATTAAATTTAAAGAAAAAACTCAATTCATTATTATTACACATAGAAAGAGTACAATGGAAATAGCAAACATTTTATATGGGATAAGTATGGAAAAAGATGGAATATCTAAAATGATTAAATTAGATGTAGATAGGAGAGAGATATGCTAAATAAGTTCTTTGATAAGTTTAAGTCAAAAAAAGATGACGAAGAAATTAAAAATACAAAAGAAGATTTACAACATGATGGATTAGAAAATGATCTATCAAATGAATATAAAGAAAACAGCGAAGAAATTATTGAAGATAAAAAAGAAGATTCTGAAGTTGATTACGAAACAAATTCAGAACAAATAGAAGAAATTAGCGAAGAAAAAGAAGAAAGTAAGGAAGGATTTTTTGAAAAATTAAAAAATTCTTTACTTAAGACACGTGATAATATCTCTAATAAGATAGATCAAGTATTGGCTAATTATAGAACTGTTGATGAGGAATTATTCGAAGAAATTGAGGAAACTTTGATTTCAGCAGATATAGGTGTGGATACTACACTAAAAATTGTAGGTCAATTGCGAGATCAAGTAAAACTTAGAAATATTCAAGATCCAAGCAAAATAAAAAATGTTCTAGCAGATATTTTAAAAGAAAATATAATTAATGACAAAATAGACAATAATTTAAATGTAGATGAGAAAACTATTATTTTAGTAGTAGGCGTAAATGGTGTTGGGAAGACTACTACAATTGGGAAGTTAGCTGTGAAGTACAAGAAAGATGGCAAAAAAGTTTTAATGGTTGCAGCTGATACTTTTAGAGCAGCAGCTATTGAACAGCTTACAGAATGGTCAAATAGAGCTAAAGTTGATATTATTAGCCATAAAGAAGGAGCTGATCCTGCTAGTGTTGTTTTTGATGGAGTAAACGCAATGAAAAGTAGGAACACAGATATTTTAATTTGTGATACAGCTGGAAGACTTCATAACAAAAAGAATTTAATGAACGAGTTGAATAAAATTAAAAGAGTTATTGAAAAAGAGTATCCAGAAGCAAAAAAAGAAATTTTACTTATTGTTGATGGTACAACTGGACAAAATGCAATTATTCAAGCGAAAGAATTTATGAATGCAACAGATTTAACAGGAGCTATAATTACAAAACTTGATGGTACTGCAAAAGGTGGAATGATATTTCCGTTAGAAATGGAATTAGGAATTCCAGTAAAATTCATCGGTATTGGTGAACAAGTTAATGATTTGGTAAAGTTTGAACCAGAAAAATTTATTGAAGCAATAATAAATTAAAATTGAATTTTTTTTCATTTTTTGATAAAATTTGTGTGTGGAGGAATAATATGAATAATAAATTTAATAACGGATCTGTAAAGATTTCTAATGACATAATTTCCCTTATTGCAGCGGAAGCTTGCATGGAAGTTGAAGGTGTAAAAGCTATTATGACACCTCAATCAGAAAAAGTAAATATACAAAAAGGAGCTCAAAAATCAGTAATCATCGAAATTTTAGATAATGCTGTAAATGTTAGAGCTCATATTGAAGTAGATTCTGAATATAACATAAAGGATGTATGCTATAAGGTGCAAAAGAAAATAAAAGAAAATATCGGCATGATGACGGGGTTAGTTGTCATAAATGTAGATGTTGTTTGTGAGAAAATAAGTATTTAAAATAACCCTCTAATCAGAGGGTTATTTTCATGGAGGAAATATGTCAAGAAGACAATCAAGAAAAAGTGCAATGCAATTAATCTATGAAATGAATATGAACGGAGATTATGATAAGCAAAGAATTGAAGAATTTTGCAAATATCAGAATATTAATAAAAATGATATTGAATTTTTCAAAGAAATTGTATTAAACTTTATCGAACATATTGATGACATTGTAAATATCATAGAAAATAACACAAAACAATGGAATTTGGACAGGATTAACAAACTAGATTTATCAATTTTACAAGTTGGTGTTTGCGAAATTCTATACGTTGAAAGTACACCAGATAGTGTTGCTATTAATGAGGCTGTTGAATTAGCAAAAGAATATTCAACTGAAAAATCATATAGTTTTATAAACGGTATATTGGGCTCTGTGTTAAAGAGAAAAGAAAATGCAAGTTTATAGTGTAAAGGAAATATCTGATTATATTCAAAACACATTAAAGAAAGATCCGATTCTCTCTAACGTGTGGGTTGAAGGCGAGATTTCAAATTTTAATAAAAATATTTCTGGACATGTGTATTTTAGATTAAAAGATGAAAAGGCATTGATTTCTTGTATGATATTCAAAACGATGTCTCTTGCAAAGACTATAAATCTAAAAGATGGAGATAAAGTTCAGCTAAGAGGAAGTATAACAACATATCAGGGTTCAAGTACTTATCAACTACTTGTAAAAGAATGTAAAAAATCGGGAACTGGAGATCTTTTTCAAAAGTATTTAGAGTTAAAAGAAAAACTTGAGAAAGAAGGTTATTTTTCAGAGTTAACGAAAAAATCCATAACTAAATATCCTAAATCTATTGGAGTAATCACATCTTCTACAGGTGCTGCTGTAAATGATATTTGTAGAACAATAAAGAGGAGATATCCAATTTGCGACATATTGATATATCACTGTGTTGTCCAAGGAGAACAATCTGCCCAATCTATTATTGAAGGTATTAAATATATGGACGAGCAAAATTTAGATACTATGATTGTGGGAAGAGGCGGTGGAAGTTTTGAGGATTTAAATTCTTATAATGATGAAAATCTATTAAAAGCTATTTACAATGCAAAGACTCCTATTATCAGCGCTGTTGGTCACGAAAATGATTTTATGCTTTCTGATTTTGTAGCTGATTTAAGAGCATCTACTCCAACAGCTGCCGCTGAATTAGCAACAGCAGATTTTGAGGAATTAAAAATCTATTTACAAGAAAGTTACGCTAAAATAAATAGAATTTTATCAAGAAGATTTGAAGATGAAAATCAAGAATTAGAGTATTATGGAAAGCAGTTAGAATTTTTGGGTCCAAAAAATATAATTAAGGAACATATGGATAATCTTCAACAACTTAAAGATAATCTAAAGAAAGCTTATAAGAAAAATTTGGTAGATAAATACAATCAAGAATTAAATATTTATCACAAATTAAATTTGTTAAAACCTGACAAGTTATTATCTTTGGAAATTGACAAACTAAATAAAATTCGAATAACAATGATTAAAAATTTGATTTCAAATATTAGTTACAAAGAATTGATTTTAGATTCTTATAAGAATAATTTATTGCATCTTAATCCAAGCACTATTTTAGAAAAGGGATATGCAAAAGTATTAAAAGATGATAAGAATATATCTTCTGTTGATGATGTCAAGAAGAATGATAATATTATTCTGATAATGAAAGATGGTAAACTTGATACACTTGTTCAAAATAAGGAGAAGTTCAATGAATGAATACAGAGAATATGACGAAGGATTGAAAAGACTTAGTGAAATCGTTGAAAAATTAGAAGATAGAGAGTTAAGCCTTGAAGAAAATATAAAGTTATACGAAGAAGGCATGAAACTTCACAAAAGATTAAGTTCTATTTTAAAAGAACAAGAAGGTAAAATGACCTTGATTAAGGATAACAAAGAAGAAGATTTTCAAATAAATATGCTTTTAAGTGATGATAATGAATAATAAGGAAATTGTAAAGTTAATTAATAATTCATTAAAAGACTTGAGTTTTTCCGATGATAAAATTGGAGAAGCGATGAAGTATACTCTAGTTGATGATGGAGCAAAAAGATTGAGACCTCTTTTGTTCTTGCTAACTTACCAGATGTTTAATGAATCTATTTCTGAACCTATGAATTATGCACTTGCAATAGAACTAATTCACAATTATTCATTAGTTCACGATGACTTGGAATGTATGGACAATGACGATTATAGAAGAGGGAAATTAACAGTTCATAAAAAATACGGAGAAGATATTGCAGTTTTAGTAGGAGACGCGTTACTAAATTACTCTTTTGAGGTTTTATCTGAATCAATTAAAAATGAAGTTGACGCTATGTGTGCAAATTATATCGTAAAGAAATCAGGTTGTTTCGGTATGATAAGAGGTCAACTATTAGATATTGACAGTGAAATTTCAAAAGATAATATTATTGAAATTTACGATAAGAAAACGTGTAATTTGCTTAAAGCATCTACTGTATCTGCTGGAATATTAAGTAAAGTTGACGATACTACTTTATTGAAACTTGAAAATTACGCATTTAACTTGGGAATGGCTTTTCAAATAATTGATGACATAATGGATTATGAAAATGATATAAAAATTAATAAAAAAACTTATGTGACTATTTTAGGAAAAGAAAAAGGTATTTATGCCGCAAATGAATACTCTCAAAAAGCCATAGATTGTATTAAGGATATTGATAATTCACAATCTTTGATTGAACTTACAAATAAATTATTAGACAGGAAATATTAATATGAGAATTGATGTGTATTTATGTGAAAACAAATTTGCGTCTTCTCGAACTAAAGCAAAAGCTCTAATTGAAAATGAACTGGTTTACTATCAAGGAAAATTAGTTAAGAAACCATCACTCGAGATAAATTCTGATGAAGTTGAGGTAAAAACACACACTGAATACGTTGGAAGAGGTGCTTTAAAACTTTTAAAAGCTTTTGAAGTATTTAATATTGGTGAACATGATTTGTGTTTAGACATAGGATCATCTACGGGTGGATTTACTCAGGTTCTATTACAAAACAATGCCAAAGAAGTCTATGCTATTGATGTCGGGGATAATCAAATGGTTGATGAACTTAGACATGATAGCAGGGTTAAGTTATTTGAAAATACTAATTTTCGAAATATTAATGTAGATGAATACCCGAAATTTGATTTAATAGTTTGCGATGTATCTTTTATATCATTGAAAATGATCATTCCAAATGCAGTTAAAATGCTAAAAAATGATGGAGAAATGGTATTTTTGATAAAACCACAGTTTGAATTAAAATCCAAAAATCATATAATTAATAATAAAAAGGAACACTTATCTATAATAAATGATATTAATAATTATCTAAATGATAAGGATATGTATATTTCTGAGATTACAAATAGTCCGATAAAAGGTAAAAGTGGAAATATAGAGTATTTAATCCATATCACAAATTTGGATAATAAAAATATAAAATTTGAAGATGTTGTAGAAACAGCATTTAATAAATTGAGGTAGAAAAATGAAAAAATACACAAGACAAAGATTAATTCTAGACTTAATAGAAGAAAATGAAATAAGAACTCAAGAAGAACTTTCTGATTATTTAGAAGCTCATGGGGTTAGAGCTACACAAGCTACTATTTCCAGAGACATAAAAGAATTGAGAATTTCGAAAGTTCAAACTAGAGAAGGCGAGTATCATTATGCAATAATTGATACTGTACACGATTCTTTAAACGAAAGATTAGATAAAATTTTCAGATCTGCAGTTTTAACTATCAAGCATAACGAAGATATGGTAATAATAAAAACTATATCTCACACTGCAACAGTATGTGGAATGGCAATTACAAATGCTAAATTAGATAATATTGCAGGAATACTAACAGGCAATGATACTATTTATATAACTGTTGAAGATAAATCTGGATTGGAAAAATTAGTTTCGGAAATCAAATCAATAATTAGGTAAAAAAATGTTAAATTCTCTTTATATAGAAAATTTTGCAATAATTGACAAAATAAATGTTGATTTTACGGAAGGACTTAATATAATAACTGGGGAAACTGGTTCAGGAAAATCAATTTTGATAGAAGCTTTCGAACTTCTTCTGGGACAAAGATTTAACAAAAGTTTTATTAGAGATTCTTCAAAAAAGACAATAGTTGAAGCTACATTTACAATTAATGATAATTCTAAAATTAAGTTTTTAGAAGATATGGGATACAATGTAGAAGATGGAGTAATAATAATCTCTAGGATTGTAGACACTAATTTCAAAAGCATAAATAAACTAAACAATAGATCAATAACTCTCAACACATTAAATGAACTTATGAGTAAATTTGTTGATATTCATGGACAAAATGGAACTCAATCACTTTTGAACAAGGATTTTTATATAGACTTAATTGATTCTTTTGATAAGGAAGAAACTGTAAAAATTAAGAGCGGGTTAAGTGAAATTCTAAAAAATATTGTAGATTACAAAAAATCATATAAAAGTTTTAATATTTCAAACGAAGAAAAAGATAGACAGCTCGATATAATTAACTATCAAATTGATGAAATATCGCAAATAGATCTTGAGAATTTGGATGAAGAAGAGCTTGAAAACGAGTACAATAAATTATCAAATGTCAATTTAATTAGAAACAATATTGGTGAAATATTAAATATGTATTCTGATGAAAACTACAATGAACAAGATATCAACACTATGTTTAATATTGTTTTGAGCAAGATAGATTCGATCTCTGAGTTCGATAATGAAGTCAATTCCTTCAAACAAGATTTGGATAAGATATATTATGATATGGATGACTTGTTTTCTAGAATTAGTTCATATTCATCAAGCATCTATCAAGATGAATTTAAATTAAATGACTTAGAAAATAAAATAGCAATAATTACAAATTTAAAGAGAAAATACGGAAAATCTATTGATGATATTATTTCATTTAAAATAGATTTAGAGAATCGACTTAAAGAACTTAATGAAATTACTGAAAACAAAAGAAAATTTAAAGAATTAATTGATTCAGAGCATAAAAAAGGAATTGAACTATCGGATAGGCTTCATTCAATCAGAAAACAAATTGTTTCAAAATTGGAAAACTTGATTGTTCAAAATCTAAAAGATTTGAATATGAAACATGCTGATTTTAAAGTTAAATTCGAAAAACTTTCTGATTTCAATGAAAAAGGTTATGATTCACTGGATTTTCTTATTAAAACGAATTTAGGACAAGATTTAAAACCAATGGCATCTATTGCTTCTGGTGGTGAAATTTCAAGAATTATGCTTGGATTTAAATCAGTAATATCAGATTTTGAAGATATCAATACTCTTATTTTTGATGAAATTGATACAGGAATAAGTGGAAGGACTGCTTTGGTAGTTGGTGAAAAACTTATTGATTTATCAAAGGATAAACAAGTGATTTCAATAAGTCATTTACCTCAAATTGCTTCATTGAGTGATAACCACATTTTAATTGAAAAAATTGATTGCGACAATGAAACTAAGTCAATTTTAAAAGTATTAACTCCTGAAGAAAAGGTAAACGAAATTTCAAGATTGATTGGCGGTATAAATATAACAGAAACTACAACTGAACAAGCAAAACTAATGATCAATCAAGCAAATGAATTAAAAAAATATAGGAGATAATTATGGATTATGAAGAAAAAACTATAAAAAGTGAAATGATATATGAGGGGAGAATTTTAAACCTCCGATTAGATACTGTTGAACTTCCTAACAGAAAATATTCAAAAAGAGAAATTATAGAACATGCAAATGCTGTATGCATAATTGCATTAAAAGATAACAAATTATTTTTCGTTAGTCAATATAGAAAAGCTATCGATCAACAATTAATGGAATTGCCTGCTGGATTAATTGAACACAACGAAACACCAAAGGACGCAGCCATTAGGGAAATGAGAGAAGAAATTGGCTATAATTGTAATAGTTTAACTTACTTATTTGATGCATATTCATCTCCAGGTTTCAGCGACGAAAAAGTAAGTTTCTTCATGGCACAAGATTTATTTAAAGACGAACTTGAAGCCGATGATGATGAATTTTTGAATATAGAGCTCATCGAACAAGATAAATTAATGCAGATGATAGAAGATGGCGTTATAATTGATGGCAAAACAATTATGGGAATTCTATATTATCTAAGGAATGTGAATTAATGTTAGAAACAATAAACCATTACATTATAATTATATTTGTATTACTTCCAACGATTGTTCTTCATGAATTAGCTCATGGTTATGTTGCGTACTGGATGGGAGATAATACTGCTAAAAACATGGGTAGATTGAGTTTTAATCCTATTGATCATATTGACCCATTAGGTGCAATCAGTTTGATTTTATTTAAGTTTGGTTGGGCAAAGCCAGTTCCAATTAACTCTTATAATTTTAGAAAAAGGCACCTAGGAATGTTTTTAGTTTCAATAGCAGGGGTTACTGTAAATTTAATTTTAGGACTAATATTCTCGTTTTTATATGTTAGATTTTCGCATGTAAATCCAGTAGTATCAGAGATTTTGAGCTTATTCATAGTATATAATGTATATTTTGCAGTTTTTAACTTGATACCTGTTCCGCCATTAGATGGATCAAAAGTTGTAACTGCGTTTTTCCCGGGTAAATTTTTAGATTTCATGGCAAAATACGAGAAATATACTTACTTTATATTACTGATATTAATATTTTCAGGTGTTTTAGGAAAAGTTTTAACTCCTATAACATCATTTATAATAGATAAATTTTTAAGGTTAGCAATTGCGTTATGAGTTTAATAATTGAAACTGAAGAATTTAACGGTCCGATGGATCTTCTATTGAACTTGGTAGAAAAAGAGAAAATCGATATAGAAAATGTTGATTTAGCAAAAATTACAAATAAATTTATTGAAGAAGTTGAGAATTTGAAAAATCATTCTACTAAAGATTTGACTGATTTCATTTACTTAGCTTCTACTTTGTTATATATCAAATCAAAAAAGTTATTGCCAAAAAATGACTTTGATGAGGATGATCAAATCGATGAAGATTTGATTAAACAACGATTAATCGAGTACAAAAAATTTAAAGAAATTTCTAAACAATTGATCGAATTAGAAAACATCTCATCTAAGCATTTTAGAAAAATTCAAGAGGATTTGTCAGTTTATCAATCAGAAAAAGAAAATCTTATTGTACCAGATATTAATTTATTATCTGAAACTTTGTTAGATATCTTAAGTAGAGACGAAAATAGAATAGTAATCGAAGAAACAGAGATTATAGAAGCGGAAGAGTATAAAATCGAAGATTGTATAGAGGATATATTGTGGAAGGTAGAAAAAAATAAAAAATATAATTTTGCATCTTTTCTGTCTATGAAGTCTAATAGAAATGAAGTTATTTCAGTGTTTCTAGCTTTATTAGAATTATTAAAATCAAACATATTGAAAGTTGTAAAAAATGAGGATAATATGGAAATATTAATGAGGTAATTATGGAAGATAAAATTATTAGAAATAAAATTGAATCTTTACTTTTCATATGGGGTGAACCATTAGATATTTCTTCTATATCTGAGGCCATAAACCTTAGCAAAAAAGAAACTAGAAATATGCTTGATGATTTAATAAAAGAGTATGAATACAGAAATACTTCTCTTGAAATCAGATGCATAAACGATAGCTACCAAATACAAACTAAAAAAGAATATTTCGAATTTTTAAAAGAAATTTTTATTAAGAATAAAAATACGAGATTAACTAATACCACAATGGAAGTTTTATCAATTATAGCTTACAAGCAGCCAATTACAAGAATTGAAATAGATGAGATAAGAGGAGTTAAATCAAGTTCATCAATTGATACTTTAACAAAAAAAAATCTTATAAAGGAAGTTGGAAGGTTAGATAAAATAGGAAAGCCTATATTATATGGTACAACCGATGAGTTCTTGTTTTATTTCAATATAAATTCATTAGAAGATCTTCCAAAATTAAATGAGATAGAAAAACTTATTAGGGAAAAAGAAAATGAGAATAAATAAGTTCATTGCACAAAGCGGATATTGTTCTAGAAGAAATGCTGATGAATTAATCAAAAACTCAAAAGTCTATGTTAATGGAACAATACTTCTAGATTTATCATATCAAGTAAATGATACTGATATTGTTGAAGTTGAAGGCAAAAAAATAAATTTGAAAGAAGATAAAATTTATATTGCGATTAATAAGCCCATTGGTTACGCTTCAACAGTCAAGGATAAATTCGCTGACAAGAAGGTTGTGGATTTGATAAAATCTGATACAAGAGTTTATCCGGTTGGGCGTTTGGATAAAGATTCTCATGGATTACTAATCTTGACAAATGATGGGGAGTTTACTTATGAGTTAACTCATCCGAAATTCGAGCACAAAAAAATTTATGAGGTTTTGGTAAAAGGAAAACCAAACAAAACAGAAATCAAACAATTGAAAGATGGAATATTATTGGATGGTTATAAATTAAAAAAATCCAAAATTGAATTTATAGAAAATATAAAAAATGACACTAAGTATAGGGTTACTATTTTTGAAGGTAGAAATAGGCAAATTAGAAGAATGTTTGATTTTATTAATCATCCAGTTTTGGATTTAAAAAGGGTTCAAATTGGAAATTACAAAATGGAAAATAGCTTAAAAAGTGGAGAATACAAGCTGTTAAAAAGTAAAGATTTGGATTTAATACGAGGTAATAATGATAGAAGTAAGACTAGCAAATAGCAATGATGAATTAATTTTAAAAAACTTTGAATTAGAAATTGATGAAATTATTGGGAATTTTTGCTTTTTATATATTGATGACTCAGTTTCTAAAGGATATTCATTGATTAAAATTAATGGTATAAAAGCGAATATTTCTAAATTTCAACTGGACGAAGACGATTCAAAAAAGTTGTTTTTCCTAAAAAGTATAGGTATGAATTTGAAAGATTTTGGTATTGAGGAATTCTACGATAATGATAGATTGGTAAATTCATTTTTTAATAATAACGGTAAGATAAATTTTAGCGTTCTTTTTAGAGGTTTTTGCAATGATTTATAATAATACTAAAACATTAGTAGAATCATTGATGAAAAGTAAAATACCAACTTCAAAAATATGTTTAGATATGACATTTGGAAATGGAAATGATTCATATAAAATGCTATCTATAAACAAAAGTATACAAGTTTACGGTTTCGATATTCAAAAAATTTGTATAGATAATGCCAAGAAAAATAATAACTTAAGGGCTATAAATGATTCGCATCTAAATTTTGAAAAGTATACTAATGAAAAAATTGATTTTGCTGTATTTAATTTAGGATACCTTCCGGGTGGAGATAAAAATATTACAACTGATTATGATACTGTAATTAAAACTTTAGAAAAACTATTGAAAGTAATGAACACTGAAGGTCAAATTGTTATTACTTTTTATCCTGGACATAAGCCGGGATTAGAAGAAAGTATAAACATAATTAAATTTTTGCAAAAATTAAATCAAAAAGATTTTAATGTTATACGATACGATTTTATAAATCAAATTAATAATCCGCCTTTTGTTTGTTTGATTGAAAGGATAAAATAATGAATGTAGCAATAGTGGGAGCTGGAGCAGCAGGGTTGATGGCTGCAAGCTTTATTAAAGACGAATATGAAATACACATTTTTGACCATAATGAGAAAATAGCTAAAAAACTGTTCATTACTGGAAAAGGAAGATGTAATATTACCAATTCATGTGAAGTTCAAGATTTGATTGAAAATATAAATACAAATAAATATTTTTGTTACAGCCCATTTTATGACTTTACAAACGAACAAGTCATAAATTTTTTTAATTCCAATGGACTAAAAACTAAAATTGAACGTGGAAATAGAGTTTTTCCAAAAAGCGATAAATCATCAGATGTTATTAAAGTATTTGAAAAGATTTTAAAAAATAAAAATGTAAATTTACACTTGAATGAACAAGTAAATAAAATTTATAAATCTGATAAATTTTATCTGACTACAAGCATTAACAAATATTCGTTTGATAAAGTTATTATAGCGTGTGGCGGTAAATCATATCCAAACACTGGATCGGATGGATCACTTTACAATCAAATAACCAGGTTAGGTCATACTATTAATGAAATGAAGCCAGGCCTAAGCGCAATTATTTTAAAAGAAAATGTGGAAGAATTAGAGGGGGTTAGTCTTAAAAATATAGGCCTAAAATGTTATATCAATAATAAAATGATATTCAACGAAATAGGTGAAATGATTTTTACAAGAAAAGGAATTTCCGGACCTTTAGTGCTTACTTTATCAAGTATTTTATCCAAGAAAAATGGAGATATTAAAATATCTATAGACTTGAAACCAGGATTGACAGATCAAAAACTTGATGATAGGATTTTAAGAGATTTCAGCGATAATCAAAACAAAACCATTGAAAATGCAATAAGTAAAATAACTATCAAAAAATTGATATTGCCTATTTTAAAATCTGCAAATATAAATCCAAATAAAAAAGTAAATGAAATAACAAAATTTGAACGTGACAATTTAAGAAAAATCATAAAAAGTTTCGATTTAACTTACGTTTCAAATGAAAAGCTTGATTATGCAATTATTAGTGTTGGGGGAGTTGATGTAAACGAGATTGACCCAAGCACAATGGAATCAAAGATTGTAAAAGATTTGTATTTCTGTGGAGAGGTCATCGATGTTGATGGGTTTACAGGAGGATTTAACTTACAATTTGCTTTTTCAACGGGTTATTTAGCGGGGATAAATATATGAAAAAAATCAAGTACGAAAACGAACATAAACTGTATGATGAAATTAATGAATATATCAAAGACAAGAATTTCGATATTTTATTGATATCTACACCTAAAATTATGAAGAAAGTTTTGAATGATAAATTGATTAATACAAATAAAAATATTTTAACTTCATCAAGAATGCTTCGAAAAAAAGATGATGATAATGTATATATTGAATTAATTAATAATGATGTATATTCTGTGACAGTAGATGGCCCTAGTGGTTCTGGGAAATCAACAGTTTGCAAATTGATATCTAAAATTTTAAACATTGAGTATTTAGATACAGGCTCAATGTATCGATCACTTGCTTATTATTGCTTAAAACAAAATGTTAATTTGGAAGACGAAGAAAAAGTTGTAAAAATTTTGAATAACTTAGAAATAACATTTGAATCATCTGAAATTAAAGTTAATAATGAATTTTTAAGAGACAAAATAAGAACTAATGAAGTATCAATGGCAGCATCAAAAGTTTCCGCATATTATTCTGTTAGAGAAAAGTTAGTTGACATTCAAAGACATATTGCAAGTGATAAAGCTATAATTATTGATGGAAGAGATGCTGGTACTAATATATTAAAAAATGCCGATTATAAGTTTTATTTGGATGCATCTGCTGAGATAAGAGCTAAAAGAAGATTTGATGAACAAAAAGACGATTCATCTTATGAAACTATTTTTGAAGATATAAAATTACGAGATGAGCAGGATAAAAATAGAAAATATGCTCCTTTGAGAAAAGCTGAAGACGCTGTATTGATAAATTCTGATAATATGAATATTGATCAAGTTGTCGAAAAAATATTAGAAATAATTAGAGGTAGAAATGTTTTATAGATTTGCAAGATTTTTAATGAAAATAGTATTTACAATAAAATACAAATTAGATATCCATGGGAACACTAGATTACCGGAAACTCCTTTAGTTATTTGTGCAAATCACATCAACTTATGGGATCCAATTTTATTGGCGATAATTTTTGATAGGCCTATAAGATTTATGGCAAAAAAAGAATTATTTGAAAATAAAATTTTAGGATTTTTACTGTACAAGTTTGGTGCTTTTCCGGTTGACAGAGAAAACGTGAATGTAAAAACCATTAAAGATGCTATTAAACTTGTAAAGAACAACGAGGTATTAGGTATATTTCCAGAAGGAACAAGAGTCAAAACTGTTAGTGAGGAAAACATGAAAACAGGGGTTGCTATGATTGCTTCAAGAGCTGATGCTGATGTTATACCTGTATTTATCAAATCTGATTATAAGTTCAGATCAACAGTTGAAGTATTTATAAGAGAAAAAATAGCTATATCGAATTTTGATGATGTATCAAAAGATATTAAAAACAAAGAAATTACAAAAGCAATTTACAAAAATATATACAAGGTGAATTGATGAATATAATAGTGCAACAAAATGCTGGGTTTTGTTATGGAGTAAAAAGAGCTATAAATATAATTGAAAATGACCCATCAGAAATAAAGTATACTTTAGGTCAGCTTATTCATAACGAACAAGAATGCAAAAGATTAGAAAATTTGGGTATTAAACAGATAGATGATTACACTCAAGCAGAAAAAGGCTCCACGATTTTTATTAGGTCACATGGGGCTACTTTAAAATTAAAGCAAGAAATAATAAATAATGGATACAAATTAGTAGATTTGACTTGTCCTTCTCTATTAAAAATTTATGAAAAAATAAATAAAAAACACGATGAAGGCTACAAAATTATAATTATTGGAGACCCAAATCATCCAGAAATTATAGCTATGAAAGGACAGGTTGAAAATAATATTGAAGTAGTTAATTCAATTGATGAGGCGAAAAAAATAAAAGGTGAAAAACTTTATGTAATTTCACAAACTACTAATTTAAAGAGGAAATTTTTGGAAATTTCTGATATAATAGTAGAAGGTAATACTAACGTTGTGATAGATAATACTATTTGTGGGGCTACAAAGAGCCGACAAATGGCTTGTTTAGAGCTTTCTAAGAATGTCGATTGTATGATTGTGATTGGTGGCTTGAATAGTTCTAACACAAATAAATTGTATGAAATTGCAAAACAAAATTGCAAAAAAGTTTTAAGAATTGAAACTTACAAGGATATTTGTATCGATGATAGTATTATTGAATCTAAATTATTAGGTATTACAGCTGGTGCGTCCACACCGGCTTGGATTATTGAGGAGGTTGTAAATTTAATGGATAATTACAGCAAGGATTTTATGGAACAAGTAGAAGAAAGCATGAATAAGATTTACCCAAAAGAAATCGTAAAGGGTGAAGTTATTTATGTAACAGATGATGAAGTCATGGTTAATATTGGCTACAAAGCTGATGGTATTATTAAACTAGACGAATTATCAACAGAAGAAGGTAAATTACCTAAGGATTTGTACAAACAAGGCGACGAAATCGAAGTTTACGTTATTAAACTAGATGACGGAGAAGGAAATGTTGTACTATCTACAAAAAGAGTTGAAGGAATTAAAAATTGGAAGAATTTAGTTTCTAGTTTTGATAATGATTCAACTGTTGAAGCAAAAGTAACACAAGTAGTAAAAGGCGGCTTAATAGCGACAATTGATAATGTAAGAGCTTTTATACCAGGTTCTCAAGTAACTACTCACTTTGTAAAAGATTTATCTAAATATGTAGGAGAAACTTTGGTATGTAAAGTTTTGAATATAGATGAAAAGAAGAGACGTTTAGTTTTATCTCACAGAGCTGTTGTAGAAGCAGAACGAAAAGAAATCGAAGATAAAGCTTGGGAAAACATAACTGTTGGTGAAAAAATTACTGGTAAAGTACAAAGATTAACAGACTTTGGTGCATTTATCGATTTAGGCGGAGTAGATGGTTTACTTCATATTTCAGATATTTCTTGGAATAGAATTGAATCACCAGAAGATGTTTTAAAAGTTGGAGATGAAATTGAAACATTAGTTCTTAAAGCTAATAGAGAAAAGAATAGAATTTCACTTGGCTTGAAACAATTACAACAAAAACCATTCGATGCTTTTGTAGAAAACAACCACGAAGGCGATGTAATCGAAGGAGAAGTTGTAAACTTAGTTGACTTTGGTGCATTTGTTAAATTAGCTGAAGGAATTGAAGGATTAGTTCACGTTTCTGAAATTTCAAATGAACATGTTGATAAACCATCAGATGAATTAAATATTGGTGATACAGTTAAAGTTAAAATCTTAGAAATCAATCCTGAAAAGAAGAGAATTGCTTTAAGTATGAAAGCTTTATTACCAAAACCTGAAAAACCTGAAAGAAAACCAAGACCAAAGAAAGATAAACCTAAAAAAGTTGAAACTAAATCAGAATCAAGTGAAGAAACTTTGATTAACAGTGATTTAGGAGCATTATTAGATTTAAAATTAAAAGAAATGGAAGAAGAGAACTAAAGTTTACTTTAGGTCGATAAAGCCAAACAATTGTTTGGCTTTTTTTTATGCTTTTATGAATTAGTCAAGGCTTTTTGGGGTATATAACACATATAGGTTGAAGGTGTGATAATTATGAATATAGATTTTAAATTATATGAACAAAATTATAGTGAATTTGCCACAAAAAGTGAAGATGCACAACGAATTAAATTTGAAGAGAAAAATAATCTAAGAAATCCGTTTCAAATAGACAGGGATAGAATTATTCACTCAAAATCATTTAGAAGACTTAAACATAAGACACAAGTATACTTAAATCCTGAAAAGGATCACTATAGAACAAGATTAACACATACTTTAGAAGTGACACAGATAGCTCGAACAATTGCGAGGTGTTTAAATTTAAATGAGGATTTGGTAGAGGCAATAGGATTAGGACACGATTTAGGACATACACCATTTGGTCATGTTGGTGAAAAAATATTAGATAAATTGAACCCAAAAGGATTTAAACATTACCAACAATCACTTAATGTTGTGCAATATCTTGAACACAATTCTACAAGAGTTGGCCTTAATTTAACCAAACAAACACTTGATGGTATAGTTAATCATTCTGGAACTAATATGGCCAAAACCCTTGAAGGACAAATTATAAAGTTTTCGGATAGAATAGCTTATATCAATCATGATATTGATGATTCAATTAGATCAAATATTATAAAAAATAGTGATTTACCATCAGAAATAATAAATGAATTAGGTACTAGCGGATCTAAAAGAATTAATTTTTTAGTGAATGATTTAGTGAATAATAGCTTTGGGAAAAATTGTATCAAAATGTCTGATAAAACTTATAATCTAATGGAAGATTTAAGAGCTTTCATGTTTGAACATGTTTATTTTAACGACATTGTCAGAAAAGATGATAAAAAAGTAGAATATGTTCTAAGAAATCTATATGGTTATTACCTCGAAGATTTAAAAAGATTACCAAAATCACATACGGAAATTTATAATAATATTGAACTACAAGATAAAACAAAAGATGATATAGTTACTGATTATATTGCTGGTATGACTGATTCGTTTGCAAGACGAACATTTAAAGAAATTTTTATACCAGATTCTTGGAGTATATAAGGTTGGATAATAAGATGGGATTTATACCACAAGATAAAATAGATGAAATAAAAAGTGTAGCTGATATAGTTTCTGTAATTGGAGATTACGTTGAACTAAAGAGATCTGGTTCAAATTACATTGGCTTGTGTCCTTTTCATAATGAAAAGACTCCTTCTTTTAGTGTTTCTCCTTCAAAAGGAATTTTCCATTGTTTTGGTTGTGGGGTAGGTGGAGATGTAATTTCTTTTATAATGCAAAAAGAAGGACTATCTTATCCTGAAGCAATAAAGTTTTTAGCAGATAAATTAGGAATTTTAGTCGAAACTAATGAAGTAAATAAAGAAAAATATGAACATCGCAAGAAATTATTTGCTATCAATAATGAAGCTAAGTTGTTTTTTTATAAAAATTTGTTAATCAATGATATACCAAAAGAATACATTAAGAAAAGAGATTTGACAAATTCTATGATTAATAAATTTATAATAGGCTATGCTGATGGGAAAAATAGTCTTTATAGACATTTGCTTCAAAAAGGTTATCAAAAAGATGATATAATAGAAGTCGGACTCGCAAATCAAGATGAGCGCGGGAATATATTCGATAAGTTTAGAAATAGACTTATGTTTCCAATTATAGATATTAGAGGAAATATTATAGGTTTTGGTGGAAGAACTCTTGCTGATGCTAAGGCAAAATACATGAATTCTCCTCAAAGTTTGGCTTACGATAAGAGCAAAAATGTTTATGGAGTGTCAAATTTAAAAAATTCTACAAAAGTTGGAAAAATTATCCTTGTTGAAGGCTATATGGATGTAATTTCACTGACAAATTATGGATTTGATTTTGCCATAGCTTCATTAGGTACATCTCTAACACATGATCAAGCCAAATTAATTAAAAGATATTGCAAGAATATTTATATCTGTTATGACGGAGATTCTGCAGGACAGAATGCGACATCACGTGCTATACAAGTATTTAAAGAAATAGATATTAGTCCTAATATAATAGTTATCCCTGATAACTTAGATCCAGATGATTATATTAAAAAATATGGTAACGAAAGTTTTAATAAATTAATCGATAATGCTATGGATAGCATTATATATGAATATAAAAAAATACTTAAAAAATATGATATAAATGATGTTAAAGAAAAGATACAACTAATAGATGACTTAACAACTTTGTTATCCAAATTAAATCGAGCAGTTATTAGAGATGAATATATTAAAAAATTTGCAGAGGATTTACAAATTGACGATAATAGTTTAAGAACAGATGTTAGTGATAAGTTAAGTGTAGCGAAACCTAATATATCAGTTAATAGAGAGGTCACAGAAAACGCTGATATTTTTGACACTAATCTTCAAGAAAAAATTACTGCAATTGAGATAATGACTATAGCTTGTTTCTATAGAGACATATATGAAACTATAAAAGAAGATGTTTCAAAATTTAAAACAGATATTATCTATTATAATAATTTTATGGAATTTGCAGATAATTATTATTTGAAAAATAATGAAAAAGAAATTGACGAAAATAGTGTCAGAGATTATTTTAAAAATGATATACAAATGGATAGAACAATTGACTATCTATTTAATACCTCTCGAAACTCAATAAATATTAATAGTATTGATAGGGTTATATTAGAAATAAAAAAATATCTTATAACACAAGAAAAAGATAAGATAAAACAGCAGCTTGACCTTATGCAATCAGTTGATTTTAATGATAAAATTAACGAAGAATACAAAGAAATCTTAAATAAAATTTTAGAAATCAATAGACAACTTAAAGAGTGCAAATAATCAGAAGGGAGTTTTTTATGTCAGAAGAAAACTTAGATGTTGAACAAATAAAAAAAGATGCATTAAATCAGTTAATAGAAATAGGAAATGAAAATGATGGAATAGTTACTATCAAAGATTTCAAGAAAATTGATGATTTGACATCTTTAGATGAAGAAGACATAGAAGATATCAGAAATTTGTTAATTGAAAATAATATAGAAATTTTTGAGAGCAATGATGATATTGAAAAAAAATCTTCAAAAGATGACGATACTGATGATTTAGACGTAGATGAATCATTAGAAGATGACGATGATGAAGATGAAAAAAATGATAAGAAAGTCATTGAAGATGTATCTGATATTAAAGGAATTAATGTAGATGATCCAGTAAAAATGTACCTAAAAGAAATTGGTAAGATTCCATTGTTATCTGCTGATGAAGAAGTTCAATTGGCACAAGAAATGGAAAATGGATCTAAAAGAGCTAAGAAAAAATTAGCTGAGGCAAACTTGAGATTGGTTGTAAGTATTGCCAAGAGATACGTTGGTCGTGGAATGAGTTTCTTGGACTTGATTCAAGAAGGAAATCTTGGCCTTATGAAAGCTGTAGATAAGTTTGATTACACTAGAGGATTTAAGTTTTCGACATATGCTACTTGGTGGATAAGACAAGCTATAACAAGAGCTATTGCTGACCAAGCAAGAACAATAAGAATTCCTGTACACATGGTAGAAACTATTAACAGACTTGTGAGAATTGAAAGACAATTATTACAAGACTTGGGAAGGGATCCTACTAATGAAGAAATAGCAAAAGAAATGGGAATAGAAGTTGAAAAAGTTAGAGAAGTAAGAAAAATAGCTCAAGAACCTGTAAGTTTAGAAACTCCTATTGGTGAAGAAGAAGATAGTCATTTGGGAGATTTTATTGAAGATGATACTGCAATCGCTCCAGATGAAGCAGCAAACTTTACTATGCTTAGAGAAGAATTAGAAGGTATTTTAAATACTTTAAATGAAAGAGAAAGAAAAGTATTAGCGTTAAGATTTGGCCTTGTAGATGGTACACCAAGAACACTTGAAGAAGTTGGAAAAGACTTTGATGTAACAAGAGAAAGAATAAGACAAATAGAAGCAAAGGCTTTAAGAAAATTAAAACACCCATCTAGAAGTCAAAAATTAAAGGATTTTTTGGAATAAAATGAAAAAACTAAGGCTTGAAGAAATAATTAAGTTGGTTGAAGAAAATTCTATAGTTGCTGATATCGGTACAGATCATGGTATTGTTCCATATGAATTAGTAAAATCTGCTAAAGCTAAAAAAGTGATAGCTTCAGATATTAGTGAAAAATCTTTGGATAAATTACGAGAAAAGTTAGATTATTTAGACGAACCCGAAAAGATTGTATTGAATGTGTCAGATGGTTTAGATAATTTAAATGAATATCAGGTTGATACTATTATAATTTCTGGAATGGGAGGAAATCTAATAGTTGATATTCTAAATAAAAACCTCGATATTGCTAAGAGTGCTAATTGTTTAATTTTAGGAGCGAACAATTCCTTGGCTTTGTTAAGAAGATTTCTGCATGAAAATTCTTTTGAAATCATTGAAGAAGTTGATTTATTTGAAAATGATAAATACTACCAAATTATAAAAGCAAAAGTCGGAAAGCAATTGTTTGTAAATGAATATGAGTATGAATTTGGCAAATATTTAATCGACAATAAATCAGAATATTTGAAAAAATATATAAATCAACAGATAGAAAGTAAGAACACGATATTATCTAGTTTGTCGGGAAAAAAATCAGATAGTGTTAAAAGTGCAATTGAAAATATCAATGTTGAAGTAAATGATCTTGAGAAAGTGTTGGATAAAATTGAAACTTAAAGATTTTATAAAATGGTTTGAAAAATTAGTTCCGTTGGAACTTCAGGAAGATTTTGATAATTGCGGTCTGCAATTTGGAAATCTTGAACGAGAGATTAATAAAATTTTGATATCACTTGATTTAGATGATAATTGCTTGAATAAAGCGATTAGAGAAAATTATGATCTCATTATTACACATCATCCTGTTATTTTTCACCCATTGAAAAGTATTATTGAAACAGAAAACAGTGTAAATACTCGATTAATTAAAGCAATCAAAAACGATATTTGTATTTATTCATCACATACTAATTTGGACAGAGTGGAATTTGGAGTGAGCGATGCTTTAGCAAATAAAGTTGGACTTAAAAATACAAAAAATTTAAAAGAGTATGATAATAATACTGGTTATGGAAAATATAGTGACATAGATGAGATTTTTGCTGAAGATTTTATTCAATTAGTAAAACAAAATCTAAAGCTCGATAATGTCATAGTATATGGAAATATAGAGTGTAATGTAAATAGAATTGCGGTTCTTGGTGGAAGTGGAGGTCACTTCATAAAAGATTGTGTTGAAAAAAATTGTGATGTATTTATATCTTCAGAATTTAAACACGACCAACAAATTGATGCTATAGATAATAATTTAATATTAATTGATATCGGACATTATGAATCAGAAAAATTTATTCTTGAACCATTGAAGAAATGTATTCAAACAACTTTTTCAGACATAAAAATAGATGTGAATTATTTAGAAAAACCAACTAGAAAAATTTTCTAGTTATGTTATAATATTATGGTGACTAAATCAGATAATCGCATGAATTCATGAGGAAAGTCCGTGCACTATAGAGCGAGGATGCTGGATAACGTCCAGTGGGGGCGACCCTAAGGCTAGTGCAACAGAGATATACCGCCATTTAATGGTAAGGGTGGAAAGGTAGGGTAAGAGCCTACCAGCATAAAGGTGACTTTATGGCTATGTAAACCCCATTCAGTGCAAAATCAAATAGGAATAAAGACGGCTGCTCGTCGTCTCCGGTAGGTAGATTGCTTGAACTAATTGGTAACAATTAGTCTAGATAGATGATTATCAAATACAGAACACGGCTTATAGATTTGGTCATAAAAAAAGATTGGTAGCATTGCTGTTACCAATCTTTTTTTTATTTCGTAATTATACTATCATCAAAGGAAACCAACATTACAGTTCCTAAGTTTAATTTTGAGTTTACTGAAATGTTTGCTCCGATTATGTCAGTATAATTTTTTACAATAGATAAACCGAGTCCATAACCATTTGTTTTGGTATTTCTGCAGTCATCAACTCTGAAAAATCTTTCGAAAATTTTAGGCTTATTTTCTTCGCTAATTCCAATACCAGTATCTTTTACAGATATCACAATTTTTTTGTTAATGTGTCTTGCTCTTAATAAAACTGAGTCTCCTTTTTTACATGCTTTTAATGCGTTAGACAACAAGTTAATAATAATATTTGCTAATTTTTCTCTGTCAGTAATAATGTCCAAATTCTCTGAGATTTCTAAATCGAACAAAACTCCTGAATTATCATATTGAGTCTTCATTGATTTGTATATTTCATTTAGAAAATCTGATAAATTGAATTTAGAAGGATTATAAATTGTCTCAGGTGTAGATTTTTTAAATGTATTATTTAATTGATTAATTAAACTTGTAAGTCGGTCAATTTCCACAAGAAGCATATTTACATTTTCTTCATTCGTTTCCATAATACCATCTTGCATTAACTCTAAGTTAACTCTTATATTGGTAAGAGGTGTTCTTAATTCATGGCTGATGTTTTGTGCATACTGTTTTCTATTAAACTCTTGTGATTTTAATGAATTTGCCATATAGTTTATATTTTGAGATAGTTGATTAACTTCAACAATTCTACTTTTTATATCGGGCACAGCGTAAATCTGTTTTCTGATATTAACAGTTGCTTGTGTGAGTTCTTCTATTGGATAGGTTATTTTACGTGAAAGATATATTGAAATTATTAAACCTGTAAAGTAAGATAAAAACAAAGATAAAATTATAAATCTAAAAAGATTAGTTATAAAAACTTCACTTCTTTTTTTGAAATTATTATTAACTCTATAGATATATTTTATTTGACCTATTTTTTTATTGTTCTTATCATAAACATCTTTTACAATAGTATTATAAAGAGATGTTTTCTTAGCTAATTCAAAGCCTTCAGAAAAACTGTAAAGTTCTTTTTCGTTATTATCATAGAAAATTACATCTAAGTCTAGTTCGCTTAGATACCACATATATTGATCTATTCTTTTTTTGCTTAATCCTTGTTGGTGATCTACAAATAAATTTTTCGTTAATTGTTCTATCTTATTTTGTCTATTTAACTGTTCATTATCAACAAAATTTTTAAATGAAAATTGAAAAACAAAAACAGCAATAAATGATAATAATAAAATAGGAAATAGAATAGCTCTTAAAAATTCATACAAAATTTCAGATTTAAGCTTCATCGTAAACACCCAATTTGTAACCTACACCATATATAGTTTTTATATATCGAGGTTTTTTAGGATTATCTTCAATTTTATGCCTAATGTTTTTTATATGAGTATCAATCGCTCTATCAAAAGCTTCGTAGTCATAGCCAAATGATAATTCAATTATTTCATCTCTAGTAAAAATTTTGTTAGGATTCGAAAATAAAGTTTTAATTATTTGAAATTCATTACTTGTAAGACTAATACTTTCTCCATCTTTAATAAAAGTATTATCATCAAAAGAAATACTAACTCGTCCATTATCAAAATAAATCTTATCTGATTTAGGTAGGCCAAGTTTTTCAACTCTCCTCAAGATTGTTTTTACTTTTTGTACTAAAATTTTTAAACTAAAAGGTTTAGTTATATAATCGTCAGCTCCAAGCTTTAATCCTTCTAATATTTCATCTTCATCTATTTTCGCAGTAACCATTATGACAGGAGTTTCTGTTCTGGACCTAATAACTTCCATAACTTTTTCCCCACTTATTTTAGGAAGCATCAAATCCAAAATAATCATCGAATAATCTGTTGAATTAATCATATCGATGGCTTCTTGTCCATCAAAAGCTTGTTCAACTCTAAAACCTTCAACTTCTAAGTATTTTTTTTCAGCATTAGAGATATTTTTTTCATCTTCTACTATTAAAATTTTAATATCTGTTATGTTTTCTTTAAACAATTACAAAACCTCCATTTGGACTTAATATTTGTCCAGTCATAAATGAATTTTTATCGGATATTAAAAATTCCACTAAATTTGCTATATCTTCTGGTGTTCCAAGCCTACCCATAGGAGTATCTTCTACTACGTATTCCAAATCATCCTTTGATATATTATCTAACATCGGTGTATTAATTGCGCCAGGAGCTATTGCGTTTATTTTAATATTACTATATCCAAATTCTTTAGCTAATGACTTCGTTAAACCGATTATGGCTGCTTTGGTTGCAGAATAACAAGATTCCATTGATCCACCAATCATACCCCAAATAGATGTTATATTAATAATATTACCCTCTTTATTGTCTAGCATATCTTCTAGTGCTAATTTTGAAATGTGATAATTTCCATGAACATTAACATCAAACATATTATACCAATCATCTATTTCGATATCTTGAAATTGTTCTACAATTGATATCCCAGCATTGTTAATCAATATATCAACACATCTAAATTTATTTCTTATAAATTTAAACATTTCCTCGCATTCGTCATAATTTCTTAAATCACATTTATAAGATATTGCATCTATTCCTTTATTTCTTATATTTTTAACGATTTGTTTCGCTTTATCTTCATTATTAAAGTAGTGCACAACGATTCTGTATTCAGAGTGATTTTCTAACATTTTACAAATTCCTTCACCAATACCACCGCTAGCACCAGTTATTAAAATAGTCTTCATTTTATCTCCTTCTTAACTGATTATATTATAACATATAGGTAAATTAACAAGTTAAAATGTTTATGATATAATATTAAAACATGTTAAAATAAATTATAGTATAGGATTTGATAATAAATGAGAGTTTTAGGCATTGATCCTGGTATAGCAATAGTTGGCTATTCTATACTGGATTATGATAATAACAAAATAAAATGTCTTGAATATGGCTGTATTACAACCAGTTCAAAATCAGCATTACCTGATAGGCTATCATTCATTTATCAAGAAATGAATAAAATTATTGATGAATTTCAACCTGATGATTGTGCTTTTGAAGAATTATTTTTTAATAAAAACGTAAAGACAGCTATAACTGTTTCACAAGCAAGAGGAGTGGAAATTCTAAGCTGCATAAACAAAGATTTAAGCCTTTATGAGTATACTCCGCTTCAAATAAAACAAGCGGTTGTTGGATATGGCAGAGCGGATAAAAGACAAGTTCAAGAAACTGTCAAAACAATTTTAAAATTTAATGAAATACCTAAACCAGATGATGCAGCAGATGCAGTTGCAGTAGCTTTATGTCATATTTTTGGTAGTAAATTTAAATATTTAAATGAAATGAAATAGGAGATAATATGTATTCGTATATTATTGGAGTTATAACAGAAGTTCATGAAAACTACATAGTATTAGAAAATAACAATATTGGTTATAAAATTTTCATAACTGATTTTTTTAGGGATAATGTTAGTGCTTTTGATGAATATAAAGTTTATACTGAATTCGTTGAAAGAGAAGATGCGAGCATATTATATGGTTTTTCATCTCAAAAAGAAAGAGAATTATTTAATTTATTAACAGATGTTACATCTATAGGTCCAAAATATGCAATGAATATATTATCAACGATGACTGTTGATGAATGTAAAACTGCTATTATAGCAGATGATATTAAACTTCTAACACAAGCGCCAGGTGTTGGAAAAAAAACTGCATCAAGAATTATTTTAGAACTAAAAGAAAAAATAGAAAAAGACTTTGTTCCATCAGAAAAGCCTGTTAATAAAGAAGTGAAAAGATCTAATGATTCAGAATTTGCAAGAGAGGCATTGTTACAGCTTGGTTATTTTAAAAACGATGTCGATGCGTTTATTGAAAATACTGATATTTCTGGTTTATCCATTGAAGATATAATGAAAAAAGCAATGAAAAGTTTAGATAGTAGTAGGTAGGTGAGAAGATGGAAGATAAAAATGATAGAATTGTCGGAGCATCTTTTACGAAAATTGATGAAGACATTGACTTTAATTTAAGACCAAAATGGATGAGCGATTACATTGGTCAAGATAAAGTAAAAAAGAAACTATCTATATTTATTGAAGCTGCAAAGAATAGAAACGAACCATTAGATCACGCACTATTATATGGACCACCTGGACTTGGGAAAACTACATTAGCACATATTATAGCTAATGAAATGGGTGTTAATTTGAGAGTAACCAGTGGACCTGCCATAGAAAAGCCTTCTGATTTGGCTAGTATCCTCACAAATTTGCAAAAAGATGATGTTTTGTTTATAGATGAAATACATAGGATTAATCGATCGGTCGAAGAAATATTGTATCCTGCAATGGAAGATTATGCTTTGGATATAATAGTTGGAAAAGGTCCTTCAGCAAGAAGTTTAAGAATAGATTTAGAAAAATTTACACTTATTGGCGCTACGACAAGGTCTGGTCAATTGACAGGACCACTGCGTGATAGATTTGGTGTTCTATTAAATTTAGAATTATACGATATAGAAAGCTTGAAGAAAATAGTTACAAGATCTGCAGGGGTTTTGGGAATAGGGATTGATGAAGAAGGAGCTATGGAAATAGCAAGACGAAGTAGAGGGACTCCAAGAATTGCTAATAGGCTCTTAAAAAGAGTACGAGATTACGCTGAAGTAAGAGCAGATGGTACTATAACACAGGAAATAAGTAATCTTGGTTTAAATTTGTTGGAAGTTGATAAATGTGGACTAGATTATGTTGATAGAAAAATCATAATGACAATGATTAATAACTTTGATGGTGGGCCTGTTGGTGTGGATACAATTGCAGCGGCTACAGGTGAAGAAAGAATTACTATTGAAGATGTTTATGAACCATATTTGCTACAAATTGGTTTTATCAACAGAACTTCCAGAGGAAGAATTGTCACAGATAAAGCATATAAGCATTTTAATATAGTTCGAAAGAGGTGATTTTATAAGATGAATACAGATGATTTTGATTACGAGTTAGATGAAAAATTTATAGCACAAACTCCATTAGATAAAAGAGATGAATCTAAACTAATGGTTATGGATAGATTTAATGGAAATACAGAAATTAAAAAGTTTTATAATATTATAGATTATTTAAATCCTGGCGATGTTTTAGTATGTAATAACACAAGAGTTATTCCCGCTAGACTTTTTGGACACAGACCAGAAAAAGAAGAAAAGATTGAGGTTTTACTTCTACAACAAACTGAGGATAAATGGGAATGTTTAGTAAAACCTGGAAAGAAAATGAAATTAAATCAAGTTATAGAGTTTTCTGACAGTGTAAGTGCTAAAGTTGTTGACATAACAGAAGATGGATCTAGAATTTTAAAATTTGAATATGAAGGAATATTCGAAGAGCGATTAGATGAACTGGGAAATATGCCCCTTCCTCCATATATAAAAGAAAAATTGAATGATAAGGAAAGATACCAAACTGTTTATTCCAAACACAATGGAAGTGCAGCGGCTCCCACAGCAGGACTTCATTTCACCAATGAATTATTAGAAAAAATCAAAGATAAAGGAATTTATGTAGTTTTCTTAACATTACACGTAGGTTTAGGAACATTTAGGCCAGTTAAAGTTGACGATGTTAAAGATCATCACATGCATTCAGAATATTACACTATTAGTCAAGAAACTGTAGATATAATTAATCGACAAAAAAGCAAGGGTCACAATATTATAGCGGTAGGTACTACTAGCGTAAGAACTTTAGAGACTGTAACACACAATAATAATTCAAAATTAGTGGCTGAAAGTGGCTGGACAGATATTTTTATTTATCCGGGATTTGAATTTAATATCGTGGATAGCTTAATCACTAACTTCCATTTACCAAAGTCTACTTTAATGATGTTAGTTAGTGCTTTTTCTAAGAAGGAATATATTTTTGATGCTTATGAAAAAGCAAAACAAAATGATTTTAGATTTTTTAGCTTTGGAGACGCTATGTTTATAAATGGAGGAAGGAATGTTTAAATTTACACTAGAGAAAAATTCTTCTCAATGCAAAGCAAGAACAGGAACAATAGAAACGAATCATGGTGTTATTAAAACACCTGTGTTTATGCCTGTAGGAACAAGAGCTACAGTAAAAGCAATGAACAATGATGAATTAAAATCAATTGGTTCACAAATTATTCTTTCGAACACATATCATTTATATTTGAAACCAGGGCAAGAAATTATAAGAAAAGCAGATGGCCTTCATAAATTTATGAATTGGGACAGACCAATTCTAACTGATAGTGGTGGATTTCAAGTTTTCAGTTTGAGTAAGACGAGAAAAATTACGGAAGAAGGAGTACAATTCAGAAGTCATATTGATGGATCAAAACATTTTATATCTCCAGAAAAATCAATGGAAATACAGAATGATTTAGGATCTGATATAATGATGGCTTTTGATGAATGCGTTCCTTATCCAGCAAGTTATGAATACACTGAAGATTCCATGAAAAGGACTTTAAGATGGCTTAAAAGATGCAAAGATTATCATAAAAACATTGACAGACAAAATCTCTTTGGAATAATTCAGGGTGGAATGTACAAAGATTTAAGAGAATATTCTGCAAAGAATACAATTGATTTTGACTTGCCTGGATATGCTATAGGTGGATTATCAGTTGGGGAACCACGAGATTTGATGATTGAGTTATTAGATTTTACAACTGATTTTATGCCTGAGAACAAACCGAGATATCTAATGGGCGTTGGTACACCGGATTATTTATTTGAAGCTGTAGAACATGGAGTAGACATGTGCGATTGCGTTCTTCCTACAAGAATCGCTCGTAATGGAACCGCTCTAACTTCTAAAGGTAAATTGGTAGTAAAAAACGCAAAATACAAAGATGATTTTGCACCGCTTGATGAAAATTGCGATTGCTATGCTTGCAAAAATCATACTAGAGCATATATTAGACATTTGTTGAATGTAGATGAAATATTGGGAGCTAGATTATTGTCTATTCATAATTTGAGATTTTTAATTAAGATGATGGAAAATATTCGCAAATCAATAGAAGAAGATAGATACTTAGAATTTAAAGATGAATTCTATAGAAATTATGGTTATGATTATCACCAAAAATGTGATAATATTAAATAAGTAAATATTTAAGACCAGCTATCAAATGTCAAGAGAAAATAAAAAATAATTTATCTTGAAATTTAAGGCATGTCAAACAAGCCTAAA
>OIEX01000024.1_pt1 | contig 153781 bp, 124 predicted proteins | sample 1581911 | NCBI WGS metagenome assembly OIEX01 (sample SAMN07977761, study PRJEB24534) | human gut metagenome | reverse complement strand
ATAGCTTGGTTTTTGCTTAACTATTGAAAATACTGTTTTATTTATATAATCAGTTCGTATATTAGCTAATCTCTGATAAAGTCTTTGTATTTTTACTACTTGTTTTTGGATATTTTGACGAGTAGCCCTCCCTTCTTTTATATTTTTATTTATATAAAAAATTTTGGATTCTAATTGATAAAGTACTAAAAATAATAAAATATTTATTCTCAGTAATATGATTATATCCTACAAAAAGAAAAAAGAAAATAACTTTCTAATTTTTATTTAAATTTTTATTAACAACAAGAAATTTACCCTTTATTATTTAAGCTTATTTTTTATTTTCATGTATAATTTAAATAAAAAAACTTAGGTGGTGTTTAAGGTGAATTATATTGAAGATATAAAAAATTATATTCCTTTTAACGAACAAGAAAAAAGGGATAAAGAACTATTTTTAAGATGCTTAAATGATTTTCATTATATTTTAACAAGAGATAATACAATTGCTCATTTAACTAGTTCAGCCTTTGCTGTAAATAAAGAAAGAAATAAATTTTTGATGATTCATCATAATATATATAATTCTTGGGCATGGACTGGTGGTCATTCAGATAATGAAAAAGATCAACTAAAAGTTGCAATAAAAGAATTAAAAGAAGAAACTGGAGTTAAAAATCCTACTCCTCTTTTAGATAAAGCTTTTGCATTAGATGTGTTAACAGTAAATGGTCACATAAAAAGAGGAAAATATGTTTCATCCCATCTTCATTTAAATCTTACTTATTTAATAGAATGCTCAGAAGATGAAACTCTTATGCTTAAAGAGGATGAAAATAGTGGTGTTATGTGGATTCCTTTTAATGAAATAAGTAAATATTGCAGTGAGCCTCATATGATTCCAATTTATGAAAAATTAATAGAAAAACTAAAATCTCTAGAATAAACCTTTTTTAAATTTAAAGTTAAGTTTTATAATTTTTAAAATATATAATTACAATCAATTTAATTATGCATAAAATTCTAATTTCTAATATAATGCTACATTTTACCTTTTGAATTTAAAACTGATAAAATAAAAAAATATACACTTAGTTTAAAAGATTATTCCCTTTAAACTAAGTGTATATAATACTTACTATTTCATTGGATTTTTAGAAGTTGATGTCCATTGATTATCGCCTGCAGTTTTAGGCTGTCTATCCTTTGCAGGAACCATGTTAGGATCTACAGTTGTTGATACCCATTGATTATTTGTTGCTGATTTTAGTTTTTTTCCCATGAATAATTACCTCTTTCTATTTTTTATTGAAACTTGTTCAACCTTATTTTTTGTAATTATATTTTTTTCATCCTAGGTATTTATTAGAAACTTTAATTGACTTATTTTAAACTTTTGATATATAATATATAAAAACTGAATCATTAAAAGCTTTGATTAGGAGTAGTAATATTACCTCATAGCCTAAAGAGAGTTGTGGTTTGCTGTGACACAATGGTATGAAAATATGAACTTGCCTATGAGCATATGTGTGAAAAAAAGCACATACGGGAAAAAACCGTTATAAAATCGAGTGAGGAAAAGAAATTTTCCTAATAAGAGTGGTACCGCGAATATCCTTTCGTCTCTTAAATTTTAAGAGATGGAAGGTTTTTTTATTTGTTTTTATTTGATTCTAGCAAATAATAATTAATTATATAGACTTAGAGGAGGATTAGTTAATGGGTAACTATAGTACTGCCATAGATAAGAAATGGCAAGACAAATGGGCTGAATCAGGCCTTTATAAATTTGATCCAAATAAAGAAGGAGAGAAACTTTACGTTTTAGAAATGTTCTCATACCCTTCAGGTAGCCAATTACATGCAGGTCACTGGTTTAACTATGGACCAGTTGATTCATGGGCTAGATTTAAAAGAATGCAAGGATATAATGTATTCCAACCAATGGGATTTGATGCTTTCGGTTTACCTGCTGAAAACTTTGCTATAAAAACAGGAATACATCCTCAAGATTCTACAATAAAAAATATAGCTAAAATGGAAGAACAATTAAAAGCTATGGGAGCTATGTTTAACTGGGAAAACGAAGTTGTAACTTGCTCACCTGAATATTATAAATGGACTCAATGGCTATTCCTAAAATTATACGAAAAAGGATTAGCTTATAGAAAAAAAGCTCCTGTAAACTGGTGTCCATCATGTCAAACAGTTCTTGCTAATGAGCAAGTAGTTGATGGATCTTGTGAAAGATGTTCAACAGAAGTTACTAAAAAAGATCTTACTCAATGGTTCTTTAAAATAACTGATTATGCTGATGAATTATTAGATAAATTAGATGGTTTAGATTGGCCAGAAAAAACAGTTTCTATGCAAAAACACTGGATAGGAAGATCAACTGGTTCTCAAGTTAACTTTAAAGTTAAAGATAGCGATTTAAACTTTGATGTATTCACAACAAGAGTTGATACTTTATGCGGAGTTAGCTATGTTGTTTTAGCTCCTGAAAATCCATTAGTAGACGAAATAGTTTCAGCTGAACAAAAAGAAGCTGTTGAAAATTATAAAGAAGAAGCTAAAAAACAATCTGATATAGAAAGACAATCTATTTCAAGAGAAAAAACTGGTGTATTCACTGGTGCATATGCTATTCATCCATTAACAGGTAAAGAAGTTCCTATATGGGTTGGAGACTACGTTCTAGCAACTTACGGAACTGGAGCTGTTATGGCTGTTCCTGCTCATGATGAAAGAGATTTTGCTTTTGCTGAAAAATTCAATCTTCCAATAAATAGAGTTATAGAAGCTAAAGATGGTAGTGAAACTAACCTTCCATTCTGCGAGCACGGTATATTAGTTAACTCAGGTGAATTTGATGGATTAACTACAGATGAGGCTAAAGAAAAAATAGTTGAAAAACTAGCTTCAATGGGTCTTGGAGAAAAGAAAGTTAACTTTAGATTAAGAGACTGGTTAGTTTCAAGACAAAGATACTGGGGAGCTCCAATTCCTGTAGTTTACTGTGAAGAATGTGGTATAGTTCCTGTACCTGAAAGTCAATTACCAGTTGAATTACCATATGATGTTGAATTTGATCCAGATGGAAAATCTCCACTAGCTAAGAGCGAAGCATTTGTTAATACAACTTGCCCTCACTGTGGAAAACCAGCTAAAAGAGAAACTGATACTTTAGATACTTTCGTATGTTCATCATGGTATTACTTAAGATATCCTGATAATAAAAATACTGAGGCTCCATTTAACCCTGAACTAATCAACAAAATGTTACCAGTTGATAAATACGTTGGTGGACCTGAACATGCTTGTATGCATCTTCTTTACGCAAGATTCATAACTAAAGCCCTAAGAGATATGGGATATCTAAACTTTGATGAACCATTTACTTCATTAACTCACCAAGGATTAATCTTAGGACCAGACGGATTAAAAATGAGTAAATCAAAAGGAAATACAATATCTCCTGATGATTATATAAAAGAATATGGTGCAGATGTATTTAGAATGTACCTAATGTTTGGTTTTGCTTACACTGAAGGTGGAGCTTGGAGTGATGATGGGATCAAATCTGTAAATAGATTCGTTGAAAGAATTGAAAGAATTATAGATACTGCTAGAGAAGCAATCTCAAAAGGTGAAAATAATAAAACTACAATGGATAAGGCTGAAAAAGAGCTTAACTATTGGAGACACAATACTATAAAATCTGTTACTGATGATACAGATAAACTTCAATTTAATACAGCAATAGCTAGAATGATGGAATTCATAAATGCTTTATCTAAATATACTCAAGAGAAAGAAATGAATCTTGATTTCTTAAAAGATGTAGTTTCTGATTATTTAAGATTATTAGCACCATTTGCACCTCACTTCAGTGAAGAACAATGGAGCTTACTTGGAAATTCATACTCAATCTTCAATGAAGCATGGCCAAAATTTGACCCTAAAGCTTTAGTTAAAGACGAAGTTGAAATAGCTATCCAAGTTAACGGAAAAATCAAAAACAAAATAATGGTTTCTTCTGATTTAGATGAAGAAGGAATAAAAGCCGCTGCTTTAGCTGATGAGAAAATCATAGCTTCAACAGAAGGAAAAACAGTTGTAAAAGTAATAGTTATAAAAGGTAGACTTGTAAATATAGTTGTTAAGTAATATAATATTAACGTTGCAAATTTTTTAATTGATTAAAAGTTAATACTAATCTTAATAATTAACACTTTTAAATAACAAATTATATATTATACTATAAAAGGTATCTAAACGCTGAGATTTGACTCCGTTTAGATACCTTTAAACTTTACATTGTTATATGATAATTATTTTTATCAACCTTTATTTCTTTTTCAAAAACTTTATAATATTCTGATTCATGTCCTCTTAAATCAATATTGTCCATTAATTTTATATTTTTAACTATATTATTATCTATTGCTTCTAAAAACTCATCTTTATTTCTAACTAACTCTGTTTCCTTTGCAACATTATAATAAGTATATCCAAAGACTCTTTTTTCGTGGATTAACTGATTATTATCACAATTTAAAATTCCACCATCTCTAAATTGTCCCCTTATTTCAATTGGAGAATTTATTTTTATATCTCCTTTTAAATAAACCTTTGAATCTTTTCCTAAAATGTCAAGTCCAACTCCAGATTTATTTTGTAAATCAAGATTATTTAAGGTTACTACTCCATTTTCAACCTTTAATCCATTACCCTTTTCTTGATTATTTACTATTTTACAATCATTAATATGAATATTATTTCCCTCTAAAATGTTTACTGCTCTATTAAAGTTAGACTCTATAAAAACATTTTCTAAAATTATGTCATCTCCTGATATAGTAATAAGGTTATTATTATTTAAAGCTTCATCATCCTTACATACTATATTTAAATTTTTTAGCACAATTCCATCTCCCTGTAGTGTAAAAAAATCTCTATTAAGATTTTCAGCTAATTTAGGAACATAGATACTATATCCTTGACCATCTATTACAACATTTGAACTCTTAATATCTACTCCACTAGAAATTAAATTGCTAAGGTCAATGTCCCTTGATAATTTTATCTCTTCTAAGTTCCCATCATTTATTATTTTTAAGAATTCTTCTGTATCCCCTACTGTTTTTTCTATTCTAAAAATATTGTTATATCTTTTACTATGACTTATACTTTGATTTATAACTGAATTATCTTTGTTTTTCTCTATTAAATTTACTTCTTTGCCTAAAACTACGCTACTGGAGAGGTTATTTACTACTATAGCAGTTGCTATTATTTTTGCCACCTTTTTATGTGCCATACTAAACTCACCTCTTCTTATTATTTTTCTTATATTTCTATTATGAACTAATTATATCATTTTTTGTATAGGTTTTCAAAAAATAAATTATAGATTTTTTTGACATATCATAGATTTTTTTTAACTCTACTAAAATCTTATAATTTATTAATGTATATTTTATGTTTTTAAAACCCTATACTTTTAAGGACGCCTTACTAAATCATGGAAAACAAAGCATTATTCTTTCCTTAATTAAATAAAATAAATGCTATGATCTAAAAATTCTATATTAATCTACATTATATCTTCTATTATAATTGAGAAAGTTAAAATTTAAATACAAAAAGGTTATAACATGTTTCATAAATTAAAATCCTTATTACAATTAATATAAGATAATAATTTAATAATAAATCATATTATAACCTAAGTTTAAAGTTATGAATTTAAAATTTCTAACTAATTAGTAAATCAATTAATAAATAAAATAAATTTAAAATATCTATTTTTACGAATTAGTAATAAAGTTTAAAGAATTTTCCCAAATTCTTCAAGTACCTCTAATACCTTATTCTCCTCCATAGGTGAAAAATATTCAATATACTCACTGTGATTAAATCTTGTAAATAAGTCCTTTGACATATCCATCCACTCTTCTAATATATAAACCCATATTATTTCACTAGTTGGACAACTTAATATAAATGACTCAACTCCAAAAAAGCTATATTCTACAATATCATGAAGTTTTGTTAATTTAACATAGTCTTCAACAACTTTAGTAGTTAATTTATATTCATATATATCCACATAGAAAAAGTCAAAATTTTCTCTCTTAGCTTTAAATCCATCTCCTTTTACTATTCTTATATTAGGATTTTCTCCAAAGTTTTCTAAGTATAAGTCAATTATTTCTTCACTCATTTCATAGACAACTATTTCTCTTACTTGATCCATTTTTGCTATTTCCTGAACAAAGTATCCTAATCCTAATCCTAGAACCCCTACCTTACCCTTTGCTCTCTTTATACTTTCAAAAGCTCCTTGAATTTCCTGTGGTGAAATTCTCATCCAAAGCTTTTCTCCTTCATATAGTTCTATAGGACTTTCTTTTAATATCTGCTTATGCTCATATAAATAACCATCAAATTCTTTTTTTTCACTATACTTAATAGTAAAGTTACCCTTTTTGTTCTCTTTTATTTTTTCTTTATATTCTTTTATTTTTTCCTCACAATAATCTATGTTATATGGTATCATACTTTTTCCTTTCTAACCTTCTCAGAAAACAATTTATTTTATTAATATATATTTTAACACAATATCACTTTATATATATAAATATAGTTTTATGATTTAAAACATTAATAATATAAAACAAATTTAACTCTTTTATTTTAATTTGATGTAAGAAACTTCTCAACAGATTTTTCATGAAAAATTTCATATTATTACAAAAATATCATAATTATTTTCTACTTTTTACTATTTATATATAAAATAGAAATTTCCATTTTAAATTCCTACTAAAATAGTCTTGATTTATTTTGTTTAAAATTATATAATTTAATCAATTAATATTAATTATTAATTAATTGAAATTAAGTAGGTGATCAAATGAAAAAGGTAGCAATGAGCGATGATGCTTATATTGAATTTAAAGAGTTCCTAAAATCAAATGATATAGATAGTGATGTTATTAGAATAAACTTTGGTGGGAACGGACCTATGGGCCCTATGTTTTATGTAACTGCAGGAGAAAAAAATGAAGGTGATGAGGTTGAAGTAATAAAAGATTTAACTTTTGTTATTGATTCTTCTTTAATCGATGTATTTTTAGGTTTCTCAATACTTTCTGATGAAGAAAACTTTGGAGAAGGATTAACTCTTGATCCATTAATGAGCGACTATGAAGGTGGCGGTTGTAGTGGAAACTGTGGTAGCTGTGGTAGCTGTCACTAATTATAATATTTCTATTTTAGTGTGATATTATTTTAAAATATATTAATAATAAACTATATAAGGCAATTTTGCTTTAAATTAAAATTTAGGAGGAAATAGATATGTCAGTTGTTAAAATGAGCAATGAAGCTTATACTGAGTTCAAATCTTTTCTACAAGAAAACGGCGTAGAAAAATTTGACATAAGAATAAATCTAGCAGGAGTTGGCTGAGGCGGCCCAGTATTTAATATTGTTCTGGATGAACAATCAGATAATGATGAAGTTGTTAAAATAGAAGATATAACATTCTTCGTTGATAAAGAACTTGTTAAAGATTTTGAAGGATTCACTCTGCTTTCTTCAGATGAAAATGGTGGTAGAGGATTATCATTAAAACCAGTTAAAGAAAGCGAAGGCGGATGCTCTTCTTGCTCAAGCTGTCATTAATTTTACATATAGAGATGGATTTTATTCCATCTCTATTTTTTTATCTTCTCTTAAATTAAAATTCTAATAAAAAATAAATTTAACTTATATAAATATAAATCTTATTTAAGTATTTTAAAATTAATTTATACTACTTAAAATACTAAGGAAATTTAATTCACTCTTCTTCATTTTATTCTTTAAAAATTTTTAAACTAAATTAAATTTCAATATTTTTACTAATATGGTTGTTTATGTTTAATTTTAGTATTATAATTTAATAAACGCTTTATTTTTAAGGAGGAGAGATAATGAATACAACTCTAGCAAACCTAACTCCAACTAAAGAACAAAGAAAATACCAAGAAGATGAACTAATAGCTTTTTTAGACCTTCAATTGAATACATTTACAGCTAATTCTGAAAATAATGATGAAGCTCCTTCTTTATTAAAACAAGAGACTTCATTTAACACAGATATATGGATAGAAAGTTTATTTAAATTTGGATTTAAGAAAGTTATTTTAACTGCTAAGCTTAATAATGGTATTTGTTTATGGCAAAGCAATTGTTCAAAAGTTAATATAAATACTTTTTCTTTAGAGAATAATTATGATGATTTAGTAAAAAAAGTTAGTAAATCTTGTAAAAAGTTTGGACTTAAATTTGGTATTCATCTTACTTTAAAAGATTATCTCACTTTAAACTTAGCTCCTGAAGAATATGATAATTACTACGCGTCTCAATTAAAAGAACTTATGACTAATTATTCACAAATAAGTGAAGTTATTATGGATATGACCTCTTTAGATGAATATTATGACTCCCTTGATTTTGAAAGATACTTTAAAGTAATTAAAGAAATAAATCCTAAATGTATCATATCTAGCCCTATTGGACCAGATGTACGTTGGACATATTATTCTGATATAGAGTCATCTAAAAACTATTTCTACTCTTCTATAAATTTAAATCTTTTAAAAGAAGATTTTAACAATGAAGAGATTAGGAAAGGAACTATTTATGGAGACACTTGGATTGTTGGAGAAAGTATTTACTCCCTATCTGACTGCTTAAACCATAATAAAGATTCATTATCAAATTTAAAACATGTGTATAATAATTCATTAGGAAGAAATACAAACTTGGTATTAGTTTTATCTCCTAATACAGATGGATTATTAAATCATAAGGAATTAAGTTTACTTTCTGATTTTTCTAAATATATAAAAGAAACTTTTTCTAATAACCTTATTAAGGGTTCATCTATATTAGCTACAAATTCATCTTCTAGCGATAGCTATAATTTAATTGATGACTATAAGAAATCTTATTGGATAGCTAATGAAAATGCTGTTAACCCTTATATAGAAATAGATTTCAAAACTATCACTGAATTTAATATTTTAGAAATTAGAGAGTGGATTGCTGAAGGTCAAAATGTAGAAGAATTTAAAGTTTATGCATATAACAATGGTTGGTTTGAGCTTTACAATGGTACTTCTATTGGATATAGACATATAGCAAAACTTAACAATATCAAAACTGATAAAATTAAAATTTCATTTACTAAATATAAAAATCCACCTATGATTAATCATATTGGTGCATATTTAGGATAATTTTAATAAATAATGTTTTATAAAATACAAAAATAAATATAGAAAGTGAAAGCTTAAAACTTTCATTAATAGAGTTTTTTGCTTTTTAAAGAAAAAGGGTTATATCAAAACTTATATTTAAAACTTATAAATATATTTTCTTTATATTTTTCATAAGTTTTATTGATTTTTGTTTTGGTACAACCCTCTTTTATTTTACTGTTAAATTAAAATAATTTTTTTGTAAATATAATTAAGTAAAGTTGTATTAAGAATAAAATTCCATTAAAATTATTCTTATAATATAATTGCAATATTTTATATTTACTGGAGGCGTAAAAAATGAATATAGCTTATGATTTTATAATTGCTTTAATATTAGCATTTGTATTAGTAATGATGAAGCAATATGTTTTTGCACTAATTGTTGTAGTAATCTATGCTTTATACAAATATAATAAGAAAAAGCCTTATATTTTAGCTTACAAAGGTAATGTTTCCTTTAGAAATGGTGAAAGAGAAAAAGCTCTAGAACTTTATAAAAAAGCTTGTACATATAAAAATGCTAGTGATAGCATAAGACTTCAATATGCATATCTTACTCTTTACTTAGGTAATTTAGAAGAAGCCACTAAGCTTCTAAGTGCTATTGATTATGATAAACTACCAGAGAGATTAAGAGCTTCTTATACAATGACTGATTCTCTTATAACTTGGAAAAATGGTGATTTAAAAAAGGCTATTGAAAACTTAAAAAATCTTCATACACAATATGAACACACAACTGTTTATGAGACTTTAGGTTATTTCTTAATATTAGATAAAAGATATGAAGAAGCCTTAGAATATAACCTTTTAGCTTATGAATATGATAAAGATAACAAAGTTATAATGGATAACTTAGCTCAATCTTATTACTTCACTGGAAATATAGAAAAGGCTAAGGAAGTATATACTAAACTTTTAGATGAGGATCCTGGAATACCAGAGCCATATTATTATTATGGCTTAATCCTAAGAGATGAAGGAGACGCTAAAGGAGCTTTAGAATCTTTAGATAAAGCCTTAACTAAAAGAGAGTCTTATCTTTCAGCCCTTAATAAGGATAAAATTAGAGTTGCTATACAAGAATTAAAAATATAGTAAAAAGAGGCTGTATAAAAATATAATAATAAAACTTATAAAAACATTGAGACTGTATGAGAATTTGTGTAAAACAAATTTTCTTACAGTCTCCTGTAATACTTTAATTGCTTATATAAATAATCTTGTACGACCTTCCATAATGGTAATGCTTGGCTAGGCACTGCATTTATTAACCCTATTAAATACCTTCCTAGTCCACTATCTATTACATAATTAGTAATAGGAATACTTTGATTAAAATAATTCTTTTCTAAATCCATTAATACCTGATTCTTAGTTTTACCAGTTTTATAATAATCCAAGTCTATAAATAATGTGTTTACCTTCTACAAAGCTTATAGAGCGTATTTAAAGTTATATATATATTTTCATCAACACTCATATCTAAATCTTTGACATTATTAATATTTTAACTTCTTCATTATAATTTTTATTAAGAATCTAGTGGGTAAAATATGGATTTACAACTAAAAAATTTAAACTATATGAATAAATTTGAACTTGAATCTTCTGCCTCACCTAAGTAATATCCTACGCCACCATATTTTACTCCATCTATAAGTTCCTCTTCTTTTATTCCCATAACATCCATAGACATAGTACATGCAACTATTTCTATTCCATTATCTATTGCAGCTTGAATAAGTTCTTCTAATGATTGAACATTTTTCTTTTTCATTATTCCTCTTATAAGTTTTGAACCAATTCCACCCATGTTCATTTTTGATAACCCTAATTTTTTACTTCCTCTTGGCATCATAATTCCAAAGGATTTTTCTATAAAGCTTTTATTAACATTTACTTTCTCATGCTTTCTAAGAATATTTAATCCCCAGAAAGTGAAGAACATAGTTACCTTTTTCCCCATTGCAGCCGCTCCATTTGCTATTATAAATGATGCTATAGCCTTATCTAAATCTCCACTAAAAACTACTATAGTCTGACCATTCTTTTCCTGTACTAATTGTGTATTATCCTTTGAAACAGCTACTTCGTTATCTTCAAAACCTTTTATTATAGATGCTTTTATTAGACCATTTTCCTTTTTAAGACTAACCAAAGTATTTTTAGTTCTCTTTGACCAAGCCTCTATATCTTTAAAAAAACCCGGATCTGATGCACTTACATTTAACATTTCTCCTTTTTCCATCATATCCATTGTCATTTTAACTTGCATTAATGGTCCTGGACAGCAAAGCCCCTCGGCATTAAGATCTATTGCTTTTCTTTCTTTCATATTATCTACTACTTCTCTTTCTTCTGTAGCTTCCTTATTATTAAATTCCTTTGCTTTATACCCATAAGTACTATAAGCTTTATATCCACCAGATAAATTTTTAACTTTAAATCCATGTTGTTTTAATATTCTTTCTGCAATCCATCCTCTAATTCCAACTGCACAATAAACCCATATCTCTTTATTTTTATCAAGCTCATTTAACCTATCTCTTAAAGAATCAACTGGTATATGAATTGCTCCTTTTATCATTCCATTTTCAACTTCAATATTTTCTCTTACATCAAGCAATATATTATTATTATTCAATTTATCTAAATCTTCTACAAATACTAAATCACTTAAACCAAATTCTTCATTTTCTGCTATAAATCCTGCCATATTAGCTGGTGATTTAGCTGAAAGATATGGAGGTGCATATGCAAGCTCTAACTCTCTTAAATCTTCCATAGTTCCTTTAAGTTTTATTACTGTTGCAATAACATCAATGAACTTATCAACGCCTTCATATCCAACTGCTTGTGCTCCTAAAACTTTTCCATCTAAAGCATATAATACTTTAAGTGAAAGTTGTTTAGCTCCTGGATAATAACCTGCATGAGTCATTGGATAAAGGTATACCTTTTTATAATCAACTCCTAACCTTTTAAGAGTTCTCTCATTATTTCCTGTAGATGCTGCTGTTAAATCAAATACTTTTATTATTGATGTTCCAAGAGTTCCTTTATATTTTGAATTTAATCCAATTATATTGTCAGCAATTATTCTACCTTGTCTATTGGCAGGACCTGCAAGAGGAATAAATGTAGTACTTCCATTTACTAAATCTTTAACTGCTACAGCATCTCCTGCTGCAAAAATTGCGTCTTTATTAGTTTTCATATTATTATCAACTAATATATGTCCTCTTTCACCAAGTTCAATTCCAGTATCTTTTAGAAATTCTGTATCTGGCATTACTCCAATTGCTGATATAACTATATCTCCACTTAATTCTTTTCCACTATTCAAAGTAACCTTTATTTTATCTTCTATATCATTGAAAGCTTCAACTCTGTCCTTTAATATTATTGAAACTTCATTATCATTCATTTCCATTTCTAAAAGCTCTGATATTTCTGAATCAAATGGTGCTAATATATGAGGTGCAGCTTCCACTAATGTTACATTTACACCTCTATGTTTTAAGTTTTCACAAACTTCTATACCTATATATCCTCCACCAATTACAATAGCATTTTTTACATTTCCATTATCAACTTCTACTTTTATTCCATCCATATCATTTATTGTTCTTAAAGTATGAATTCTTTTGCTATCTTTTCCTGGCAAATTAGGTTGTATTGGCTTAGCTCCTGGTGATAATACTAAATAATCATATTTTTCTTCATAAGTTCCATTATTTTTTGAAACAACTTTAACTATTTTATTTTCTGCATCAACACTTACTACTTCACTATTTACTCTTACATCTATATCAAATCTATTTTTCATTTTTTCCGGACTTTGAAGTATTAAATTATTTCTATCTTTAATAACTTCACCAATATGATATGGTAATCCACAGTTTGCAAAAGAAATGTACTCTCCTTTTTCAAAAATAACTATATCGATATTCTCATCTAATCGTCTAAGTCTTGCAGCAGCTGATGCCCCACCTGCAACTCCACCAACAATTAATGCTCTCTTTTTACTCATAAATCATTCCTCCTAATATTTTAAGAATTCATATCTAAAAGAATTTTTATTATTTCTTCAACTTTTTTGTCTTTTATTTTATAATTAACTTCAAGTCCATTTCTTTCACCTTCAATTATTCCCACACTTCTTAACTTTTGAAGATGTTGGGATATTGTAGATTGAGGCATATCTAAACATTCTTGCATAAAACTTACATTACAAGAGTTCTTTTTCATTAATCCTTTTATTATACATAATCTAACTGGATGAGCTAAAACTTTTAAAAACTCAGCTTGTTTTTCTAATTCCATATAATTATTCTCCATAACTTTTACCTCTTTTTCATTTTATTATTCATAATTACTTATTTTAAATTAATCGTTATATCTTAATATTACGATATAACGATTAATATGTCAATAAAAAAATTATTTCATTATAAACTCCTCATATATGCCTAAAAAAATACTTTGTCATATTTAATTGGTTATTATAACCATATCTCCTTGTTTAAAGCGCATTGTTAGTATTAGAAGAAAAACATAAAAATATAACTGGAAATAAAATTTCCAGTTATATAACCCATATAGAACATTAAATTATACTAAATAATTCCATATTAACTATATATTTTTATAAACTTTCATAATCTAATTCTAATACATAAAATATTAAGTTATTATTGTATCTATACATCCATTAGCTATAGATTTTTCTTTCAATTCATTCATATAACTATCTTCTGGACTTATAGTTCCATGAAGCTTTATACCCTCTTCTCTAACTCCAAATGGTCTATATTTTATAAGTTTATATCTACATTTATCGCCAATGATTTTAGATACTTCATCCACTGTTTTTTCGCTATTTAGCCCTTTAGCTATAACAGTTCTAACTTCATACATCTTGTCTAACTCTAATATTCTTTTTAAATTTTCTAAAACCAATTTATTTGATGATTTAGTTAGCCAAATATTTTCTTTTTCATCAATTGACTTAACATCAAGCATAAATTTATCTGTAAGATTTATAAGTTCATCATCTAATTTAGTATTACCATTAGTATCAACAAAACAAGTCAATCCAAGCTTTTTAACCTCTCTAAAAAGTTTTATTAAAAATTCAGAGTTTAAAGTGCATTCTCCACCACTAACAGTTATTCCTCTTATAAAAAAGCTGTCTTTTTCTATCTTTTTTACAAGTTCTTCTACTGAATACTCCTTAGTTTTAGGAGAAGACATATGTTCACATAGCTTTATGCATTTATCACAAGAAATACATTCTTCCTCATCCCAAATAACTTTTCCATCACTAATTGATAAGGCACCTACTTCACAATTTTCAACGCATTTTCCACAAGATATGCATTTATTTATAGTTTCAGGATTGTGGCAATACAAACACTTAAAATTACATCCTTGAAAAAATATAACCATCCTATTTCCTGGTCCATCAACACAAGAAAATGGAATTATCTTATTTATTAAAGCCATAATATCACTTACTTTCTAATTTTTCTTTCAAAGGCATGACAATTATTCTTTGCTCCCATGGCAAATAGGTCTGTATTATTAAGAACAGCCTCTCCCCTTTCAAGCTTTTCTACCTCTGAACGCTTAGCTAAATATCCAGTTACCCTTACTACATCCGCTCCACTTCCATAGACAGACATATATCTTATTCCTGAATTAAAGGCACCCTTTATAATATCAACTAAGGCTTCTGGATGATCATTATATGTATCTTCAAATACAAATATATCTCCTATTCCATTATAAAAATATTTATGGAATGGTGCTGATTGAATTATATGGTTAAATAATTCTGGTTCTTCTCCAACTGGTATTCTACATCCTGGTGATACATTTTGGTCTAAATCAATTCCTACTTGTGCATGAAGAACATAGTGTCCTCCAAAACAATTTACATGTTTAGCTTCATGCTCTGATACTATTTTATTTAATTTCTCTATTATCCTTAATCCAAGTTTATTAGCTTTTTCTGAATACCCAAATCTATCACCTTGTTTCTCTGCTCCTAATAAAGTATTTACAGCCTCTGCTAGACCTACTACTCCAAACATTCCTGTAAATAATTTTTTCTGAATAAATCCTTCTTTTACTAAGAAATTAGAAGTAAAGAACTGAGTTTCCTCAACTAAAAATCTTATTCTTTCATCAATATACTGAATCATTTTAGTGCTTACATAAGGTAATACATTCTCTAAAAAGTCCTCTACTGAAGTAGCCATCTTAGCTACCTCATTTAATTTTATTCTTACAAGGGTATATCCACCCCCACCAATATGAAATCCATTATAACAACTTGCTATAGCATATCTATCTGTTCCAAAGCTTTTCACATCCATTTTATGATTTGCAAAACTAGGTTTAGCTGTACTTAAAGCAACCTTTGCACATAAATTTATAAAACTCTCTGGAGTATTTTCTAAATCATACTTCATACTTAAATTTGGAACTGCACATTGAAGTTCATCCATAGACTCTAATATTAATCTTCCTGCTACAGTCTCTCTTGGCCCTATATTAGCATGTACAAAAGAATCAGTTAATGTTCTATCTATGTGCTTTAAAAATAATTTAATTGCTCTTTTCGCTTCCCTTTCATCTTCTATAAATGGCTCTAAAAGCTCATCTATATTTCCAAGGTAAACTGGAAATGTAGTTATTGAAGGCACATGCTTATAGAAAATTAATAGGTTATTAGTTGCTTCCCATATATCCTCTGGAACTGAAAGATTTAAAAATTCACATCCCTTTTCCATAAGTAAAGAATAATCTGGAATTATGTATCTAGGCCTAAATGGTGCATTCCCTTCAAAAAGAGTACATATACACCCTTCATCTATTAGCTTCTTTGTTTCATCATCAATATTTAACACTTCAATTGTGCTTTCTGCATAAGCAGCTAAATCTTTAATTTGCTGATGATATGTTAATGACCTATCCTTTAGTATCTCTAATACTCTATTCATACTTTTTCCTCCCCTTAAAACATATCAACCTGTTAAGTAAAATACCATAATTGCAATTTTAAAAATTTATATAATTTACAAGCAGGCTAATCAAAAATATCAATATATAGAAGTTGAAATTTTAATATCTTTGATTAACCTGCAAAAGATTAAATCACATTGCAGGTTTTTATATTAAATATTTATTAAAACTTATATATTTTAAAAAGTGATTAAGATATTTTTCACAGTATAATAAGGTATTCTCTAATTTTCATCTAATACTTTATATAAAAATTTAATTGCATCGTTAAAATTCAATCCATTATGCCCTTTTTCTTTTTCGTAATGTAGTATAACTTCAATATCATTATAACCTAAAATATCATTACTTTCTTCCATACTACATAAAAATGGTACTAATTGTGTAGAGTTGTCTGCTACAGAGCATAGATTTACATGCAAATAAATTTTAGGCACATAACCACTTTTTTTAAATGCCTCTATAATACTGAATCTTTCTTTATACTTTAGAGAATCACTTACATTATCAAAACAAAACGTTATCACACTATCTAGTGCTTCTTTGAAAATCCACCTTGTAGTATCTAACTGTGCATTGTCTGCAACAACCTTTGCACCTTTTAAATATATTCCCATAATAATTGATAGGTAACCTCCTGCTGAAGTTCCATAAATAACCGTATTATCAAGGCTTATATTCATCTTTTCTATTATTGTTTTGAGTATTAAACTACTATTTTCAAGATAATAATTTTCATTTTTTCCTACACCCCATCCAATCTGTAAATAATCATCTATATAAATAGTAGGATCCATACAAAAAACAGATGATGTTTTTATTTGATTAGCCCAGCTATGCCTTTGAAACACAGGTACATTTACATTTCCACCAGCAATGGCACCATTGTTAAAAACTATCAATTTATCACTATTACTTTTTCTATTAATTAGATATTCATAAGGAACATCATCTTTTAAGACTCTTAGTACATACATAGTGTCATTTTTTATACTAATATTATTAAGATCACAATATTTTATTGTATACTCTGGATACGGCAACCTTTCAAATTTTGAATTAACCCGTGCTGTTCCCAATACATTTTCAATTAAAGATCTAGTTTTTTCTACTTCTGTATTAATATCATACTCATCACCTATACTAAAAACTTTTTTACATCCATCATATTTATTTAAATATCTAATTAATACCTGTGCTAATTCTTTTTCATTATAATCAATTATTGTTCCACAGTTATACTTTTCAATCAATTCTCTTGCCACTCCCACATCTGTTGAAATTATAGGTGTATTAAGCATAACACTTTCAACAAGAGCAAGGCTAAATCCCTCGCTTAATGAAGTTAAAATAGTTGCAACACTATTTTTTATATAAGGGTATGGGTTTTCAACAAATCCAAGTATTCTAACATTTTCATTTAATTTATTATCATTTATATACCTTTCAAGTTTTAACCGTTCATCTCCATCTCCAAGAATATAAATTATAAAATCATCACAATATTTTTTCACTTCTTTTACTGCTTTTAAAAGTAGTATTTGATTTTTATTGTAATCAAGCCTTCCTAAGGTTGTAAAAAGCATTTTTTCTGGAATTTCAACTGTTTTTTTGCTTAAAAATTTTATCTTTTCGCCATCAACTGAATTTGAAATTTTGACTACATTTTTTGTTATTCCAAATAACTCTTTAAGTGTATTTTTTGTTACTTCAGAAATAACAACAATCTTATCAAATACTTTCAATACATTTGCTTGCATTTCATGTTCCTGCTTTACCACTTTATATTCATTTGTTGTTTTATCAAGAACAGTATAATCAAGCTCAGACATATCTCCTCTAATCCAAACAATTTTTTTGCCTCCAACTATATATGAAGCAAAATATGAAGGAGCATTATGATTACAAGCTATAATACAATCATATTTTTTACGAAGCCATTTATTAAAAAGGCTAGGATTCGAAAGTAGGTTATAATAATTTTTTAGAGCTTTAACCTCATCTAAATTTTTATCTGTATAATCAATAATTGGCTCTAATACCTTTATATTATTATTAAATATTGAGTTATTTGAATACTTAAATAAAGGTAAAATACTTATATCATATTTTGTATTATCAAATCTATTTAAAACATCTGCTAAAGACTTTTCAGTTCCGTATCCATATGATACACTCCAAGTAATGAACAACAATTTTTTCATTATATCACCTCAATTTTTATAATATGATTAATATTATGTTTTGGTGAGGCTTTTACATATATTTTGCTCCCCTACTTACAGAGGAGCTTTTACTATGTAATTTGATTGTTTAATTCATTAACAGTTATGGTTTTGCATCCTCTCTCTTTTAAAGCTGATATTATCTTTAATATAGGTGAATTTTCATTAAACTCATATATTTCCTCATTATTTAGGCTATTATTTTTATTCTCTATACTTCCTAAAAAAATATATGGATGTATGAAAAATGCCGTTAAAATTTCATTGCTATAATTTCTAATTCTTCTAGCTACAGTCTCTCCATTATCCTTAACATATCCTAAAGGAGCAGGTACATATAATGTAGACTTGTTACTAAAACTTATTAATGGATTTAAGTTCCAATATCCAGCATAGGGTTCAAACATAACTGGAAAGTATTGTTCTATTATTTTTTGCTGATTTCTATCTGCTTTGTAATGTGGACTTTCAAAGAAACCTATAGGTATATTTAAAGTCTTAGCTGTCTTTAATGAGGATTCAACAACCTTTAAAACTTTATTTTTATTGCTATTAACATTCCATTTTAACTCTACCCCAAGTCCACTTATTTGATTATTATGTTGATGAGTGTATCCATGAAGACCAATTACAGCACCTCTATTTATTAAATGATCTAACATATTTATAAAATGTACATTTTCAAAATTATTATTTTTAAGCAAATCATTATCTATGTTTTTTTCAGGGTTTATGTATCTAGGTATCCAAGCTATGTGAAATACTATATTATTAGCTTTAAAATAATCACTTAAATATTTCATTTTTTCCATATTATTATCTTCAGAAAAAACTCCTCCAGCACTAACATCCTCTATTCTTATTAAAGCAGCTTTTCCTTCATTAACTTTATAATTGCAGTTTATATTATTAGTTTTACCCTGAAACATATAAATCGAGTTTTTATTTTCGTACCAATCATCCCTAGCTTCAATAAGCTCTTTAAAATCATTTATAGAAATGTATTTTTTATGATCTAAATCTAAAAGTTCTCCTCTTAAATCTAATTTATCCTTTTCTTTTAAAATCTCTTTTTTCTCTAAATCTATGTAATTCTTATTTATCTTGCTTAAAATCTTATTTCCATCAATTGATACTTGTCCATTTTTCTCTAAATCTTCTAAAGAAATATAATACCTTAAATTCTTTTCATAAATTTTATCACTTAAATTAACTTTACTATTATTTATAAATAAATTTAACCCTTCAACCTTATTTACTGGTCTATCCTTCTCTCCATCCACTTTTAAATATTCTATTTCTTCTCTTTTAACATTAGAATTAAAAGTTATTTTATTTCCACAAGCTTTTATATCTGTCACTGTATTTTTTCTAAATTTAATTATTTTAAATGTTATAACAATTAAAGCCACCACAAAAATTATTAACAATACTAAAGCTATGTTCTTAATATTTTTCTTCACCGAATTCCCCCTTTATTATTTTTAAAATATACCTTATGAATTTAATTAAGGATTTACTATTTAATTAAGTTATATTTTTTATAGTTAATAAACCATATAAAAACAATATAGCACATATTGATTTTCAATTAAATCAACATGTGCTATATTATTACTTTATCTGGCCCAATCATGAAGATTATCCTTCATATCTTGTAATCCATCCATAAGGGTATATCCATCCCCTTTTTCTTTTTCTAAATGTTTAACAGTTCCAAAAGATTTATTTAAACTTAATTGTTCCTTGCCTGTTAAAACCCAAAGAGTTCTATAATTTATAGGCTTAACTTCTAAATCTTTTTCTCCAACTCCATCTGTAAAATATACAAGAATATGATTTCTCATATTATTTTCTTTTATATATCTAAATACTGGAGAAAATCTTGTTGAGCCATTTTTCTTACTTCTTGGCTTTATATCTTTTATTCCTTTTAAATCATACACTCTTCTTATTTCATCATCACATTCAATAACTTTTATTTCAGCATTTTTATTTCTTACTATACCTAAAACTTCTATTATTATATTTTCAAACTCTTTATCAGAGATGGATGCTGAAACATCTATTGCTATTAATATTTTTGGAATAGAATTTGGCAATTTACCTCTAAGGTCTAATCTTTCTGGAAGACGTCTATCTTTTCTTGTTATAGTTTTTCTATAACTTCCTCTTGTTGTAGGAATTATATCCTTTAAAAATTCACTCCACTTTATCTCTGGTTTTTCTTTCATTAGTAAGATTATTTTTTCTAAATCCTTAGGAGCCTTGCCCTTATATGCGTTTATGGCTGTTTTCTTAGTTGTTCCCTCTAAACTATCTAAACTTATAGAAACCTCTTCCCATACTTCATGGGATTTTTCTTGGCTTACTAAATCACCAGCATTTTTATCATCACCAGTAATACCATATTTTTTTCTTCTTTCAATTGCCTTTTGAATTTCTTCTGCATATTTTTCCATAGGCATATCTGGTTTTAATTCTAGATTATATTCTAAATTTACATAATCTAGTCTTTTACTATATGGAGGTAAATTCTTTATATACTGATTTATGGCTATATCCATAGCTATACTAACAGCAAGTTTTGAATATTTTCTACTTAAAGCCTTTTCTCTAGCATAATGAGACATCATTATATGATATACTTCATGCTTTAAAAGTGCCTGAACCTCTTTTAAATCACATTCTAATATTATTCTTGGGTTAAATACCATTGTGAAATATCCCATTTCTGGTTTAGTGGCTATAGGCCATTTAATATCAGTTCTTATTTCTCTCTTTACATGAATTAAAAACTGACCAAAAAATGAATTTTCTTTATCATAAAGGGAGATTATTACCTTCTCTATTAAACTCCAAAATTCTCTCTTAAAATCATCTGTTAAAGGCTTATTCTCCTCTTCAGCTTCCATTACTACATTAAGAAGTTTCCTCCTAGTTCTTTCAAAATCCATAAGATTTCACCACCTAGCTATATATCTCAAAGAATGCTTCTAAGAACTTATCCTCATTTAATAAATTTCTATATAATTCTTCTGAGTGATCGCTTTTTATTTCCTTCATTATTCCTAGTCTTAAATCCTTAGGATAACAAGATAATAAATCTGAGAACACTTCTAATTCTTTATTATAATCTTTTAATCCTTCAAGATAATATAAAGCACTCTTAGCTATTATATACATTCTTGAATGATTTTCACTCATTATTCTCTCTCTAATGTTAAATCCTAAAACATCACTTTCAAAAATTTCTTCATTAGAAATAATAGGCTTATTAAGATTACTTATATATGCTATAAATTCTTGTGCTATTGTTGAGCCTACATTTCCCTTTAAAGCATTATATAATATTTCCTTAGAAAAGTTCTTCTTATTTGATAAATACACTCTATAAGCCTTAGAAACTCTCTCCCAACTTCTTGGAGTAGCTTTTATTGTTTCTAGTGAATTAGGAGTGTGGAAATATTCAGGGAATGTTGATAAAAACTCTATTATATGTTCATGGATGTTTCCATCTCCCATTGCCCAACTCATCCACTCTTTAAGATTTGAACTAATATCTATCCAAACAAATCTATCTTCTTGGGCTGGATCCATTTCAATAACCTGATAATCACTATCTTCATAGTTATCATATTTATTTGATGGATTCATAGCTGCTAATATATATACATCATCATTTAACTTATATCCATTTATCTCTCTATTTAATATAAGGTTCATAAGTTCTTGTTGCACTGCATGCTCACATCTATTTAATTCATCAATAAATAAAAGAACTTTTTCTCCCTTTTCAATATGATCATCAATTTCCATAAGTTTTACATGTGTAGCATATTTTGTTACGCTTTTTTTTACTAAATCTCCTTTAAATAGGATTTCTTTCTTCTCTACCATTGGAAGACCACCTATTTCTCCTTCCTTAAGAAGATTTCCATCTATAGTAACCAAATGATAATTATTTATTCTACTAAGTTCCTTTGCTAAAGAAGTTTTTCCTATACCACTTTCTCCTATTAAAAGAGGTACTTCTCCTGTCATAAGAACTAAATTAACTGTACTTAACGCTTCTTTAAAATCCACTTTAGTATCCCTTCTTTCTATAAATCTCTTCGTGAAACTTACCTTATAAACTCTCTTGTGAAAAATCTAAAATACTTTCTCAACTAAGCTATATTTTATATTTTTAAATCTCTATCTTTATATTGATAACATACTATCAACTAATATTATCTTTGCTCTTTTACTTCCATATTCTTTGATAAATTCTACTTTGTTCATCTCTAAGACTTCTAAATCGATAAAATCTAAAAGATAGCTTTCATCTACATTCTCTTCTGCAACTTTTTTTGTAAGTATATCAACAACCATATCAACATCTATACTTTCATAAAGATATTTAACAACATTTATATTATCTCCTATAAAAGTTTCTAAATCTTCATAAGTATAGTTTGGTAAGAAGTTTATTGCCTCAGCATCTTCCTTAACTGAAGTTCTCATTGCTTCTAAAGTAGGATTTTTTATAAATTTAATTGCTGACCAATGATTCTTAACAGCTATAAGCTGAACTTCTGGTGATGGATCTTCTATATACTTTATTGAATCATAATCCTTAGAAACAGCTATTTGTTTTAACTTTTCTGAAGGATTTTTCACAAATTGTATAGCCCACCCCTTAGTTTTAACAGCCTCTTCAACCACCTTTTCTGAAGGTTCCTTAATAAGCTTTAAGGCATTCCATAAAGATTTTACTGCTAATATGCATATTTCCTCTGATGGATTTTTAACATACTCTATAGTGGTTGGATTTCTTCTTACAGCTTCCTCTTTACATTTTTCACATTGATTTTCAACATATTGAATTGTAAATGGATTTTTCTTAATAGCCTCTAGCTGCATCTCCTCTGATGGATTTTCTATTTCTCTTATATATAAAGGATTTTCCTTAATCTTTTTTAATTCTAAATTATCCATAGCATTCATAAATTACACTTCCTCAATTTTATTTTTCTCTCAATAAATGCTCAATCATTTTAAAACTCAAATAATGTGTTGCTCCGTTAAAGTTGAGTAATTCTATCAACTTTCTAAATTACATTTATTATTATATAACAATTATTATTAAATATAAAGACATAAAACAAAATTTTAAAATAAACAATAAAAATTCTTTACCAAATTAATTTCCCTCTAAATATTTATATAAAAATCAACTTTCACTTAAAATAAAGTTTAAAAATAAAAATACCACCTTTAAATAAGGTGGCATTAAAAACTACTTTTATTTAAATATTATACATTATACTTATCTATGTCTCTTTGGACAGCTCTCAATAAATTATTAAGTTCCCAAACTTCTCCCTCTTCAATAAGTTTATTTAAACTTATTTGATATCTAGAAGCCTCAGCCACTTTTCCTATTGAAATAAGATTTAATATACTATTCATTATAGTACTTATAATATCTGATTTAACCTCAAATAAAGTTTGAGCATCCTTTATTTCATCTTTTATTTCAAGCATTTCTTCATCTAAAGTAAATGCTGCATCAGCTGCACGTTTTAATTTAAATTGTATGTCCTTTGGCAGATTCTTTTTATACTTATAATTTAAAGAATGTTCTATTGTAGCCCAGAAATTCATTGCTAAAGTTCTTATTTGAAATTCAGCAAGTATATCTTTTTGCCCATCTGCCATATTTATAGGATATCTTATAACCACATGATAGCTTCTATAGCCACTTGGTTTTACATTGCTAACATAGTCCTTTTCATAAAGAACTTGCATGTCTTTTCTATTCCTTATAATATTGACAACAGTATCTATATCATCAACAAATTGGCACATTATTCTTATACCTGCAATATCCTCCATCTCATATTGGATTCTATCTACAGGAATACTATATTTATTTGCCTTTTCTAATATACTAGATACCTCTTTCACCCTTCCAGTTACAAACTCGATTGGAGAATATTCATTTTTTCTTCTAAATTCTTTTCTAATACTTCTTAACTTTACCTTTAATTCACTTACTGCTTGATCATAAGGAGTTAAAAAGTCTTTCCAATTTTGTATAGCCATAGAACCACCTATTTCCTAACTCTCTTAGAGAGATTTATTTAACTCTCCTCGCTCATTATACCAAAAAAAGTATTAAAACTAAATATTTCAAAATCTTAATTTTACATGAAACAGTGTATTAATCTAAGATTTTTATTGGGTCAAAATTTATAAAATCACAGCTTGTAAGCTTATACTCTATTCCATCTCTCTCTTCATTTAATACTTTACCCTTAAGTGCCATACCATGAAGATGACCATAAATAACCTTATCAACACCAAACTCTTTAAATATATTGATAAAAGCTGAATCCTCAAATTTCTCATTTGTAGGTGGATAATGTACCATACATATTATCTTTTCATATCCTGCCTTTTTAGCTTCTTCTAAAGATAATCTTAATCTTATTTGTTCCCTATCAAAAATCTTTTTATCCTTTTGTGTGAATTTATCAGAACCTTCACAAATCCACCCTCTGCTTCCACATATAGCCCAATCTTTATATGTAAAAAAATTATTTTGTATGAACTTTGTATTTTCATACATTTTATTCAATTTAGAAATACTTCCCCACCAATAATCATGATTCCCTTTAATTATTATCTTTTTACCTGGAAGTGCGTCTATCCAATCTAAATCATCTTTACTTTCATCTGATTTCATTGACCAAGAAATATCCCCTGCTATTAAAACAGTATCTTCCTCAGTAATTTTATTATTCCAATTTTCTTTTATCTTCTCATGATGATTACGCCACTTCTCACCAAAGATATCCATTGGTTTATCTGTATTAAGTGCTAAATGCAAATCAGAGATAGCATATAACGCCATATTTCATCACCTTTCATATATCTATTTAATCTTACATGTAATTATTAGAGAAAATATTTTCTTTAGTAAATAAAATAAATCATCTAAACTAATCTACATTTTGTCAGTAATTTATTATACACTTTTATTAATTATATATACAAGTTTCAAAGTGGTAGAAATACTTTTAAAATACAATTTATAAAAAGCACATTTTTCCCCAAATTCAACTTTGTAATTTCAATACTCAAAGTTTTTAAATTTACTTCTTAATTAATTGTAACCCCCTCCATTTATATATTATTATTTGATAAATAACTAGATTAAATTAAGTGTAAATATCTAATTAAAATCACATATAAATAAAAGAGTGTAAATAGAATATATTACCCTTAATAATAATTAGCTAATATATTCTAATACACTCTTCTAAAAAAGAATTATGCTAAAACTATTTTATTGTAGTTTTTCTTACCTCTTTTAATTAAAGCTTCACCATTTTCAAAGTCAGCCTCTTCTAATGTCTTTTTAAAATCAGCAACTTTTTCTCCATTTAATGATAATCCACCTTGTTTAACAAGTCTTTTTCCTTCAGCTTTTGATGGAACTATTTCAGCTTCAACTAAAATATCTAAAAGTTCAGCACCTAACTTATCTTTTCCCATTTCATAAGTTGGAACATTACTCATGTCTCCACCTTTTCCAAATAAAGCTTCAGCAGCTTGTTGAGCCTTTGTAGCTTCCTCTTCACCATGTATAAGTTTAGTTACCTCAAATGCTAAAACTTTTTTAGCTTCATTTATTTGAGAACCTTCTAAACTTGAAAGTCTTCTAACTTCATCCATTGGAATAAATGTTAATAATTTTAAGCATTTTTCAACGTCTGCATCATTAACATTTCTCCAGTATTGGTAGAACTCGTATGGAGAAGTTTTCTCTGGATCTAACCATAATGCACCATTAACTGTTTTACCCATTTTTTGTCCTTCTGAGTTAGTTAATAATGTGCAAGTCATAGCATATGCACTTTCTTGTGATTTCTTTCTTACAAGTTCAACACCAGCTATCATGTTTGACCATTGGTCATCTCCACCTAGCTCCATTTTACAGTTGTATTTTTTATTTAAAACATAGAAGTCATATCCTTGCATTAACATGTAGTTAAATTCTAAGAATGAAAGACCTCTTTCAAGTCTTTGTTTAAAACATTCTGCTGAAAGCATTCTGTTAACTGAGAAGTGAACTCCAACCTCTCTTAAGAATTCAACATAGTTTTGGTTTAATAACCAATCAGCATTGTTAACAAGTATAGCTTTATCATCTGAAAAATCTATGAATTTCTCCATTTGCTTTTTGATACAAGCAACATTATGAGCTATAGTCTCATTTGTCATCATCTTTCTCATATCAGTCTTACCACTTGGATCTCCAATTGTAGCTGTACCTCCACCAATTAAAGCTATTGGTCTATGTCCAGCCTTTTGCATATGAGCCATAAACATCATTGCAATGAAGTGTCCTACATGTAAACTATCAGCTGTTGGGTCAAATCCTATATAAAAAGTAACTTTTTCCTTCTCTAAAAGTTCTCTTGTTTCAGCTTCATGAGTAAACTGTTTTATGTACCCACGTTCCATTAACGTATCTAATACATTAGCCATTTGTTTATCCCTCCAAAAAAATTCTAATCCAGCTTACTTGCTGGTGCTATATTTAGCAATCATATAGTATATAGTATATCCTTTATTATATTAATTCTCAATTGATTTTAAAAAAAAGCTATTTTTTTAATTATACAAATCTAAATAACTAGCTAAAAAACCAAGGCTCACTAAAAATATATAAAAAAATAAGAACCATAACTTTTAATTATAGTTCTTATTATACCCATAGTATTAAATATCATAAATACTACATAAATCTATATAAAACAATTTATTTTCTAAACTAGCTAAAGCTTAAGCCACATATTTCTTGATATTTTCAGGCATTATTTTCACATCTCCATGAATAGTTACAAATACGTTTACATTAAGTTCTCTGCTCATAAGTTCTATTTTTTTCAAATAATTTTCTAAATCCTCTAATTTTATATCATCCAAAATATTTGCTATGCTATCAATATATATACTTTCTACATCATAATCTCTAGAAATTATCCCTTGTAAAAATCCATAAAATTGATCATAACTCTTTACACAATAATTGTCCATAGGTATAAGTCTAACCTTTTTATTTAACTGAAGCATTCTTTTATTATCATTATCAATAAAAATAATACTTCCTTTAGACTTTTCAATTTCTTCATTAGCTAGTTTAACTAAATTTTTGCTCTTTCCAGCGCCTCTTTGGTTAAAGAATAATTGAATCATCTTTACCACCCCTTAATAATATTTTATCAGGTAAAAACTTACTTTATATATAATATTCCTAATACCCTCAAAATATTAACCTATTGTTCTATATTTATTAAATATAAATTTAGTTATATTTTCTTCATTAACTGTTATAACTTTCACCTTATTAGTAAAGCTCTCCTTTACTTCTTTTCCCCCTAAATTGTAATTCATTTCCCCATCTCTACTGTCTAAGCTTATTATTTTTTCATATATCCACATATTTCTCTTTATATATCCTATACGTCCATCCCTATATCTTTTTACAATTTCTCCTGGACAATATACTGTTAATTCTTTCTTTCCTAAGACCACCTCAACAATCTTATTATATTGAGAATAATCTCTGTATATCAAAATATTTCTTATAGTATCAATTATTAAGGCTACAGGATATTCATTAGGCACTATTTCTCTTATTTTTCTCTCCATGCTTTTCATCATGTCTAAAATATTTCCTCTTATTATAAAGGTTTGTTCTCCACCTAATAAATTTCTTATTTTTATCATATTATGTGGTATATAAATACTATTTACATCTGAAAAAACTAATAATCCACCTAGTGTACACATTGATTTTCCAGAGATATTATTTTTATGAATTATATTGCTACTACTAAGTAAAAATTCTCTATTTTCCTTAGATATTTTAATACCCTTTAGATAAAAATATCTTTTTACTAATTCCTCATTTAAAAAGTCTATATTACTATTTACTATGGGGCATGTCTCCAAATTAAAGCTTATACCTTTTTGAAATTCTGATAAAAGCTCTTGTTTTCTCATAATATCTGTAGTTGACCCTCTTCTTATATAAAAAGCTCCATTTTCCCTGATTTGATAAGGCTTTTGATAGCTATTAAATATTACTATTACCAATAATCTTTTTCCATCTAAAAAACATTCCTCTAAACTTATGGGAACAGGCGGTTCAATCCTTGAGGCAACTATTTGTTGAACTCTTTCTTCAGTAATATAATCAGCATCCACACCAACTATTTTCTTTGTTTTATCCTCAACCCCTATTATTATATAACCTCTTCCCCCTCTAGAATTAGCTATAGCACATATATCCTTTGCAAGTTCTTTTTTCACACTTTCTGTAAAAAGCTCTATCTTTAATTTAAAATCTAATTTTTCATATTCATTTTTCTTTATTAATCTTCTCAGTTTATTCTCATTCATAATAACCCTCTTCTTTAATAAATATTATTGCCCTTATACCTTAAATAAAATATAGCATAAAATTAAAGCCCATAGAACATTATATTCTATAGGCTTTTTTAAATTGATTGTATTTATAATTTAAGAAACTATTTATTAAATTAGCTCTTAATCTGCATATTAAAAGCAATTTCTACTTAAAATATAGACTTATTTTAAAGCGTATTTCCTGTAATTGTTGTGCCATCAATTTCAACATCAACATTAATCTTTAAATTTGTAATGCTTATAGGATCCTTTTCTAATACCTCGTCTGGATATTTTCTATAAAAAAGATTACCAACATTTACAATGTCTATATCACTCTCTTTAAAGCTTTCAAAGAAAAGTTCTAAGTATTGTTTTATTACTGCCTCTTCTTCTAACTCTAAAAGATTTAAAAGTTTTTCATCCACAATGAGTCTTGATTGTGATTCCCCAATTAAACATTTAACTTTTATATCCTTATAAAGAGTTATATTTTCTCCATCATAACTTATTGATGTCTTTGTTTTTGCATTAGATATATCTAATGTTATAAAAGTATTAGGGTCTTGAGGGTTCATAACTTCTAGAGTTCCTCTTTTTAAGTCTCCCATTAAAAGATTATAGCTCATTCCTTCCTCTGCAGTTATTCTTCTCACTAAGACCTCATTTTTTAGCAAGGCTCCTCCGCTTAACTCTAATCTTTTTTCTTCCATATCATCTCTTATACTTAATGCTCCTAAAACTAGTAGGTTTCCATAATTAGTTCTAAGCTCTAAATAATCATTAGCATCAATAGCTATAACTCTAGGACTTTTATTCATCCTTTGAACTAAATCATCAATAAAAACACCTAAATATTCTTCATCAACAGTTACATCATTTAAAAGTTCTTCTGGAGAACCAAATAAAACAAACATATAAGGTCTAATCATGAATTCTTGATTTTTATTTATAATATCTATGTACTTTCTTATACCATTTTTAGCAGCCTTCTCTGTAAATATATATCCCTTGCATTGAGTAAAGTCTAACTTACTACTAGAATACATATTTATATCCTTAATGGCTTCTAAAACTGTTTTTCCAGTACCTTTATATAATACTCTTCTTCCTTTATCAGAACTTTCATTTGAACTTCTATAAGGTTTTACACAATCTAAATATATATCTATATTTCCCACTTCATTTTCATCAAATATTAAGCTTGTTACAAATGTAACTCTATTTATATCCTTATAATTATAGCAACCAATAAGCATGGTTGACATAATTATTATGCTTAGTAAACTAGCTATAACTTTCTTTAGGTTCATTTTTACCATCCTTACCGACTATATCTTTTGATATTTCGTCTAATCTTCCTCTCATAATAATGTCTTTAAATTTATATCTATTTAAAGTTCCTAGTGGGAATAAGTATTGATATTCACAACTTCTTAAATGTGCTAAGTGAGATAATAATACAACGCTTATTAAAATCACACCAGGAATTCCAAAAAAGGCAGCTGTAATTACTATTCCTATACTCCAAATCGATACTGCACCATAAAGCTTAGGAATTAAGAAATAACAAACGGCACTTAAGGCAACTACTACAATAGTTATTCTTGAAGCAATACCAGCTCCCACAGCAGCCTCTCCTAAAATAAGTCCTGATACTAAACTCATAGATGTTCCTATAGGTTGAGGCAATCTTAAACCTGCTTCTTTTATTATTTGGAATAATAACATCATTATTATTACCTCTGCTACTATAGGAAATGGAACCCCAGCCCTAGCAACTGCTAGTCTAAAGACAAATAAACTAGGTAAAACCGAAAAATGATGAGTAACTAATGCAACATATATTCCTGGTAAAAACATAGCAATAAAAAATGCTATCCATCTTAAAATTCTAGTAAAACTAGTAAAATACCTATTTAAATAATAATCATCTGGTGTTTGAAAGTTTTCTATAAAAAAGAAAGGTACTGTAAGAACAAAAGGAGTTCCATCTACTATTATTGCAACCCTTCCTTCTAATAGTTTTGCTGCTACCTCATCTGCTTTTTCTGTATATCCAACAGTATCAAATAAAGTTCTATCTTCTCTAAGTTTAGCCTCAATATAATTAGTATCTAATATAAACTTATAATCTAAATTTTTTATTTTTTCTCTGATTTCATCAATTAATTCCTTTGGAGCTTTATTTTTTATATAAGATATACATACTACAGTTTGAGTATCTTCCCCTACATATAAAGGCTCAAATTTCAAATTATGATTTTTTATTCTTCTTCTTAATAAGGTAACATTATCTACAAAGGCCTCATTAAAACCTTCTCTAGGTCCCTTTATTACTGCTTCCGTTATTGGAATTCCAACACCTCTTCTTGTATAACCCTTTGTTTCGCAATAAATTACCTTATCAAACTTATCAAAGATTATTACTACATCCCCTGATAATACATGAAGTAATGTATCGTTTTTATCCTTTGACCAATTTGTTATGTTTATATCTATAACCTTAGTCATAATATCATTTTCATCTTTTATTCCATCCTTAACTAAGGTTAATGGTTTTACTATGTACTCACTTATGAACTGAGTAGAACATAAAACATCCATAAAAACAATTGTGGCCGGTCCTAAAGCTGTATCCACCTCCCTATACTTAACATCAAAACTATCTTTTAATTTGTCTTTTAAGAAATCTAATTGTTTTTGCATTCATTTATCACCCAAAAATATTATCCGCTAGTATTATGTTTAATATTCATTTTTTTGAGAATACTAAAATTTGAAATTATAAAAGAAATGAGGTGATGTCTTTGGGAAAGCTAACTGCAAGACATTTTATATTTTTTATCATTGCTGCCATAAGTACATCTTTGGTTAACTATACATCCTTATTTATAAAAATAGGTGGAAGAGATACTTGGATTTTCACTATAATCTCTGGAATTATATTTTTCTTTGTAACTTCCTTTATTTTTAGTGTAATCTCAAAAATAGAATATTATGACTTTAAAGAAACTTGCTATATAGTTCTTGGTAAACCCTTAGGAAATATTTATATATTAATATTTTCACTTACTTTAGTCTTAATGTGTATAGAATCAGCTTCTGTAAGCTCATCTTCTATAAACGTTAATATTTTTGCTGAAAGTCCAATATGGTATTGTTTATTATTTTTCATAATAACTGTATTTTTAATAGGTAAAAATAGATTTAATAGCATACTTATAATATGTATAGTTTGCGTAAGCATTGTACTTGCAATTAATTTGTTATTAGCATTATTAAACATTAGATATATAGATTACACACTTCTTCTTCCTATTTTTAAGGATAGAAGAATTTCAGAATATATTCTTTGTGCTTTAACTCAATTAGGCTCCTTATCAAGCTTAGCTATAGTTTTACCTATTCTTCCAAGAATAGATGATAAGAAAAACTTAAAAAGAATCTCAATAAACACAATACTTTTAACATCTATATTTTGTGCTTTGTGTGTTGTTATACTAATATCAACCCTAGGTTCTTTGAGATCTTCAAATGTTTTTTATCCTCAATTTGTTCAAACTCAAAGAATTTATTTTGGTGGTTTTGTAGAGAATGGAAATGTTTTTGTAATGATTTCTTCTACTCTTTCTTGGGTTGTAAAATATTTAATAACTATTTTTTCATTGTATACAATTTGGAAAGATAGGGTAAAATATAAACGTAATTTTATAGCATTAATTTCAGTAATAGTATATGCCTTTTCTTACTTAGCTGCTAAGAATGCCTATACCCTTTTTATACTATTAAGATACTATCAATACATACTTCTAATAGTGCTGTTTATATGCCCTATAATCATATATACACTAGCTTATTTTAAGCGTCAGAAATTTAAATATTTGAAGTAAAAAGTATTGTATTCTTTTTTCTATATGATATAATCAATATATAAAATAAAATTTAGTAGATATGTACTTTATTTCTGTCCTGTAAAATTTATTTTATTAGTTTTATAGTATAGATCTCAAACGTACCTAGTAAATTTTACAGGAGGTAAAAGAAATGGAAGATAAAAATTTAGTTTGTAAAGACTGTGGAAAAGAATTCGTATTCACTGTAGGAGAACAAGAATTCTTCAAAGAAAAAGGATTTGAAAACGATCCAGTTAGATGCCCAGCTTGCAGAAAAGCAAGAAAAGCTCAAAAAATGAATAGATAATTGATAATTAACGCAAGTTTATTCATAAATTAAAAGTTCTGCACTTTGCAGAACTTTTTTCATTTCTATTTCATAAAATTAATCTTATTTGGAAATATTATATAGAGCAATTTAACTTATGATTTTTATACATAATTAAATATAATTTTATTAAAAACTATATACTCATTTTTTAAATATATTATGGATAGATTTTGCTTTTTATGATATATTTATGAGTATATAAAAATGAGAGAAAAGGGATGATAAACAATGTCAAATGCTGAGCACTCATCAAACTTTATAAGAAATATAATAATAGATGATTTAGATAGCAAAAAACATGATACAATAATAACTCGTTTTCCACCTGAACCTAATGGATATTTACATATAGGTCATGCAAAGTCTATAGTTTTAAACTTTGAATTAGGAAAAGAGTTTAACGGAAGAACTAACCTAAGATTTGATGATACAAATCCAACTAAAGAGGATACTGAATACGTTGAATCTATTAAAGAAGATGTTCATTGGTTAGGTTATAACTGGAGCGAATTACATTTTGCATCAAACTACTTTGATGAAATGTATAAAAGAGCTCTACTTTTAATTAAAAAAGGTAAAGCTTATGTTTGTGATTTAACTCCAGAAGAAATCAAAGAATATAGAGGTACTCTTACTGAGCCTGGTAAGGAAAGTCCATATAGAAATAGATCAGTTGAAGAAAACTTAGATCTATTTGAAAGAATGAGAAAAGGTGAATTTGAGGACGGTTCAAAAGTTTTAAGAGCTAAAATAGATATGAGCTCACCTAATATAAACTTTAGAGATCCTATAATTTATAGAATTGCTCATGCTAGTCACCATAATACAGGTGATAAATGGTGTATCTACCCTATGTATGACTTTGCTCATCCATTAGAAGATGCTATTGAAGGAATAACTCACTCTATTTGTACTTTAGAATTTGCTGATCACAGACCATTATATGATTGGTTCGTTAAAGAATGTGAAATGGAAAGTGTTCCAAGACAAATTGAGTTTGCAAGACTTAATATCACAAACACTGTTATGAGTAAAAGAAAATTAAAGCAATTAGTTGATGAAGGCATAGTTGATGGTTGGGATGACCCAAGAATGCCTACTGTTGCTGGACTTAGAAGAAGAGGTTATACTCCTAAGTCAATAAGAAACTTCTGTAAAGCTATAGGAGTTGCTAAGGCAGATTCTACTGTTGATTCTCAAATGCTTGAGCATTTCATAAGAGAAGACCTTCAAGAAACTGCTCCAAGAGCTATGGCTGTTATAAATCCACTTAAATTAGTTATAACAAACTATCCTGAAGGAGAATCAGAAATTCTTGAAATAGAAAATAATCCTAAAGATGAATCAGCTGGTAAAAGAGCTGTTACATTCTCAAGAGAAGTTTATATTGAAAGAGAAGATTTCATGGAAAATCCTCCAAAGAAATATTTCAGATTATTCCCAGGAAACGAAGTAAGATTAAAAGGTGCTTATTTTGTAAAATGTAACGAAGTAATAAAAGATGAAAATGGGGAAGTTACAGAAATTCACTGTACTTATGACCCAGAAACTAAGAGTGGAACTGGATTTACTGGAAGAAAAGTTAAAGGAACAATCCACTGGGTTGATGCTAATAACTGTATTCCTGCTGAATTTAGATTATATGAACCATTAATCTTAGATGATTGTGAAGAAAATGAAGGAAAGCACTTCCTTGAGCAAATAAATCCTAACTCATTAACTATATGTAAGGGATTCATTGAGCCAAGTGCTAAAGATGCTAAACCTCAAGATAAATATCAATTATTTAGACATGGATACTTCAATGTTGATCCTAATTTCACAAGTGATGATAATTTAGTATTCAACAGAATAGTTTCATTAAAGAGTTCATTTAAATTAAAATAATAAAAAATAATATTTAAGGGCATGTATCAAAATATTTTTTAATAAAACCTATAACTCTATTCTATTTATACTGTTTATAAGTTTTATGTTAATATTTGATACTGCCCTTTTTCTTATTTAAATCTATTAATAAATTTTACTTGTATTTATTTTCTCTAATTTAAGTTAAATATTTTCTATGTTCCTTAATCCCCTTAAAGATCTATTATAAATTTCCCATACCTTTAATTTTCAAAGAAGCATATACACTTTATTTCTCTTTATTCTTTTTCATAAAAAAAATTTTCACTACTCATTGAAAATTATTATCATTTACTATTGACATTATTATCTTACTATTGTATTATAATGACATAAACTAATTGAAATTGATTTTCATTAATAATAAGAATTAAATTTACGAGGTGATATATATGAAAAAACTAAATATTATTTTTTGGTCAGGTTCTGGTAATACAGAAGCTATGGCTAACTTAATAGCTGAAGGAGCTAAAGAAAACGGATTAGAAGTAAAACTTTTAAATGTTTCTGATGCATCTACTCTAGATGTAGAAGGATGTGATGTATTAGCTTTAGGTTCTCCGGCTATGGGATGTGAAACTATTGAAGAAGGCGAAATGGATCCATTTGTTGAAGAAATTTCAGGACTTGTATCTGGAAAACCAACTTTATTATTCGGTTCATATGACTGGGGAACTGGTGAATGGATGGATACTTGGAAAGATAGAATGGAAGGCTACGGTGCAAATGTAGTAAATACATTAATAGTTAATAATACTCCAGAAGGAGAAGACATAGAAAATTGTAAAGCTGCTGGTAAAGCACTTTAAAATTTATTTGAAAGAAAGGTGGAAGAAGCTGAAATGAATAATGATTTCCTTAATCTCTTAGAAACTCTTAACAACGAAAAATATATGAGATCCTTTATATCATATTTAATTTCTCCTGTAATAACAGGGATTAAGCCTTCTTCCACCATTACTCTTTCAAAGCAAGGTCATAATTTATATAAGCTTTGGGATATGTATGGTGAAGATTTCTTAAAAGATCTTAATTTAAAGCACATATTGCTTAGAGAAACTGTAAATTCTAAGGTAGTATTAATTTATGATGAAATAAATTTAATGAATACTGTATATAAAAAATCTTCCATGGATTTTTTAGAAAAACTGGACTATAGATTAACTATGAGCATTGATGAAATATTAACTCATTTAGTTAATAGATATGATTCATTCCATTGTCCTCATGAATTAGGTATTTTTCTAGGAATTCCAGTTAAGGATGTAGAATGCTTTATGGAATGTACTAAGAGCAAATGCCTCCTTTGTGGATATTGGAAGGTATATGAAGAAGAGAAAAAAGCCCAAGAAATCTTTGAACTTTATGATAGTTCAAAAGAAATAATAATGAATCACTTACTTTCTGGTAAGGATTTAAAGGAAGTTTATAACTTGACAAATAATGTATATAAATTTACTATTTGACTCTCATTGCTAATAAACCACTCAGATTTCTGCCATTATCTGAGTGGTTTTATTTTTTGCTTATTTCTACTCTAAATTTACTACACCTATAAATTCCTCTTCATATATGCAATTTATTTATATACTACTTTAATAAGTAATTCTAAGTTTATCCTTTACATTTTAATTACTCATTACTTGTAAACTTATACCCAACTCCTCTTATAGTTTGAATATATTGAGGATTTTTATCATCGCTTTCAATCTTTTTACGTAAATGTCTAATATGAACATCTACTGTTCTTGTTTCACCTATGTATTCATATCCCCAAATTTTATCAAGTAAAAGTTCTCTAGTTAATATATTGCCCTTATTCTTTATAAGAAGCTTTAATAATTCAAACTCCTTTAATGTTAATTCTACATTTTCAGTTCCTTTTGTTACTTCTCTTGTTTTAAAATTAACTACTACATCACCAAATTTAATTATATTTTCTTCTTTTTTAACATTACTTCTTCTAAGTAAAGCTTTTACTCTAGCCATAAGTTCTCTTATTGAAAATGGCTTTGTTATATAATCATCTGCTCCAAGTTCTAAGCCTAATACTTTATCAAACTCTTCCCCCTTTGCTGTAATCATCATTACTGGAATATCTGAAGTTTCTTCATTTCTTCTAATTTCTTTACATACTTCTAAGCCATCTATTTCTGGAAGCATTAAATCTAAAAGTATTAAATCAAACTTAATTTCTCTTATAATCTTTAGAGCTTCAGTTCCATTAACAGCAACCTCTGTATCATATCCCTCTTTTTTTAAATTAAATTTTATAAGTTCTCTAATATGTTCCTCATCATCTACTATTAGGACTTTTTTATTTGTCATACTTGTCCCTCCTTTACCCAAAACACTACCCTATTTTATAGCTTATCACAATATTGAAAACAAAAAAAGATATACCACTTATAGATATATCTTTAAATTATTATACTAATTAAGTCAGACCTAATAAGCTAAATTTTATCTTATTTATATTTTATGTTATTATCCTAGTTCAGTCATATCACCTTTTATGGCATATACTATATTTTCACAAACATTAGTTATATGATCACCTATTCTCTCTAAATACCTAGCAACAAATATTAATTTAACCCCTTGATTTATATTATTAGAATCTTTATGCATTGCAGCTAATAAATTTACATAAACATCATTATATAAATCATCAACTATATTATCCTCTAAGACGGCATCATAAGCTAACTTTGTTTCATTACTATCTAATGCATTTTTTGCAGCATTTAGCATATTTAAACAAACTGATTTCATTTTAGGTATTCCTACCATTCCTGTAATATGCTCTTCATTATCTATTTTTATTGTTTCCATAGCTATATTTACTGAATAATCTCCTACTCTCTCAAGTTCCATAGCTATAGTTGATAAGGCATATACATTTCTTAAATCTTTAGCCATAGGCTGCTTTAAAGCAGTAAGTTCAATAGATTTTTCAATTATTTTATTTCTTAAGTTATCTATATCATCATCCATTTTTATAACTTCTCTAGCTAGCTCTAAATCCTTATTAACTATTGAATCCACTGATTTTTCTATGGCTACTTCACATAATTCCATCATTTCTTTAGTTTCAGATTTTAATTCTTTTATACTTATTCTTAAATCATCTATACTCATTTAATCTAATCACCCCTTATAATTTTAACCAAATCTTCCTGTTATATAATCTTCTGTTCTCTTATCTCTTGGATTTGTAAAGATTGTATTAGTATCACTAAACTCTACAAGCTCTCCATTTAAGAAGAATGCTGTTTTATCTGATATACGCGCCGCTTGCTGCATATTATGTGTTACTATTACTATAGTATATTTATCCTCAAGCTTTCTTATAAGCTCTTCTACTTTTAAGGTTGATATTGGGTCTAAAGCTGATGTTGGCTCATCCATAAGAATTATTTCTGGATTCATAGCTATAGCTCTAGCAATACATATTCTTTGTTGCTGCCCTCCTGAAAGACCTAAGGCAGAAGATTTTAATCTATTCTTAACCTCATCCCAAATAGCAGCATCTCTTAAACTCTCTTCTACAATCTTATCTAAAACCTTTTTATCTTTTATTCCATGTACTCTTGGTCCATAAGCAACATTGTCATATATGCTCATTGGGAAAAGATTAGGCTTTTGAAATACCATCCCTACTTTAGTACGAAGTGCTATAACATCATCGTCTTTGTATATATCTTTTCCATCGACCTGTATTTCTCCTTCAATCCTAACTATAGGAATCAAATCATTCATTCTATTTAAAGTACGAAGGAATGTTGATTTACCACATCCTGAAGGACCAATTAGTGCTGTAACTTCATTTTCTTTTATATCTATATTAATTTTCTTTAACGCATGATTACTTGCATAAAATAAATCTAAATCTCTTACTTGAATTTTTGTTTTCTTATCACTCATCTTAATACCACCTTAAATTAATAGTTTGCCTTATTAAATTTTTTAGCTATTAACTTAGCTGAAATATTTAATGCTAGTATTATAACTATAAGAACTATTCCAACTGCCGCTGCCGTTTCTATATCTCCTTTTTCCTTTGTTACAAGGTAAGCTTGAACTGTAAGTGTTCTTGCACTTGAAAAAATTCCTTTTGGCATTTGTGCAACAGTTCCAGCAGTAAGTAATATAGCTGCTGATTCCCCTATTATACGTCCTATTGATAATATTACTCCTGAAAGTATTCCAGGCATTGCACTTGGTAATATTACTTTATATAAAGTTTGAAACTTTGTAGCACCTAATCCTAAGGATGCTTCTCTATATGATTCTGGCACAGTTTTTAAAGCTTCTTCTGTAGTTCTAATTATTACAGGTAAAATTATTATTGATACTGTTAATGAACCTGCTAAAATTGAATATCCCATTTTTAAAGCTACTACAAAGAATATACCTCCAAATAATCCATAAACAATTGAAGGAATACCTGCTAAACTTTCAGTAGCAAATCTTATAAACTTAACCATCTTTCCTTGTTTAGCATATTCTTGTAAATATACAGCTCCCAAAACTCCTATGGGAGTAGCAACTGCTAAGGAAAGTAAAACAGTCCATAAGGTTGTTACTATCATTGGCAATATTCCACCACCGCCACCAGCTGAATAATTACTTGTTAAGAATGTTAAATTTATTTTTCCTATGCCCTTTATAAATATGAATCCTAAAATAATTACAAGAATTCCTATTGTAAAGATGGCTGATAACCAAACTAACCCATTTAATATATTATCTTTAACTTTTCTCATATTTATTTACCGCCCTTGTTAGAAAGTTTACTAAGTACTAAGTTTAGTATTAATATGAATGTAAATAATACTACCCCTGTTGCAAATAGCATTTCTTGGTGAGTTCCAAATGCATAACCCATTTCTAAGGCTATATTAGTTGTAAGAGGTCTTACACTATCCATTATAGAACTTGGAATAACAGGTGTATTTCCCGCTACTAATATAACTGCCATTGTTTCTCCAATTGCTCTACCTATTCCTAATACTACCCCTGTCATTATTCCTGATTTGGCAGCTGGTACAATAACTTTAAATATTGTTTCAGTTTTTGATGCCCCTAAAGCTAATGATCCTTCTTTATATGCATTAGGTACAGCCCTTATAGCAGTCTCTGATACTGTTATTACCGTCGGTAACATCATTATTGCTAATACTATTATTACAGCTAGCAAACTTTGTCCTTTAGGTAAGTTAAACACATCTTGTATTGTAGGAACTATTATTGCTAATCCAAATACTCCATATAAAACAGAAGGGATTCCAGCTAAAAGTTCTACTGCTCCTGACATAATTTTTGCTATTTTCTTTGGTGCTATCTCTGCTATGAATATTGATGTTAATATTCCCACAGGAACACCTATTAATAAAGCTCCTATTGTAGCACCTAAAGAAGCCACAATCATAGGTAATATTCCATATTTATTTGCACTTGGTATCCATTGTGTACCAAATATAAAATCCCAGAAGGAGTACCCCTCTACTATGAATGGTCTTAACCCCTTATAAAAAACAAATCCTATTATTAAAAGCAAACTTATTACAGCTACTGAGGCACTAATTAAAAAGATCTTTTCAGTTAAACTTTCTATGAAATATTTACTCTTATTATTCTGACTTTTAGCTTCCATATTTACCTCCATCTTAAATTAATCTCCAATAAATATATCTTTGGCATTTTTCTTAAATTAATTCTCTTTAATAAATAAGTATTAAGTTACACTTATTAATCCATCTTCTTCAACTATTTCTTGTCCTTCTTTACTCATTATGAAATCTATAAATTCCTTTGAATTTTCATTTAAATTTTCCTCTTTATACACTAATAAAAATGGTCTTGATAGCTTGTACTTTTTATTTTGTACATTTTCAGCTGTAGGATTTACTCCATCAATACTAACAGCGTGCACTGAATCATCTACATAACTAAAGGATATATATCCTATTGCATTCTTATTTCCTGCTACCATTGTTTTAATACTTCCAGAACCATCTGAAATTTGAGCCTGTGGACTTATTTCTTCTGAATTGAATCCAACAATTTCTTGGAAGGCATCTCTTGTTCCTGATCCATCTTCCCTTGAAACTAATACTATTGGAGTATCTTCTCCACCAACCTCTTTCCAGTTTGTTATTTTCCCTGTATATATCTCTCTAATCTGCTCCATTGTAAGGTTTTGCACTGGATTTTCATTGTTAATTATTACTGACATACCATCATAGGCAATAGGTTTTTCTTTAATTCCAGATTCTAATTCCTTTTCCTTTAAATCTCTTGAAGAAATTCCTATCTCTACAGTTCCATTTATAGCATCTTTTATTCCTGCTGATGATCCTAATTGATTTACCTCAACAGTAATATCTGGCATCTCCTTTTTAAAAACTTCTGCTTCAGCCTCTACTAAGGGTCCTACTGAACTTGAGCCTGAAATTTTTATTATATTAGCTCTTGATCCTCCACCACATCCTGTTAATAAAAAGCCCATTGCTAAAATACTGCTTAATGCAATTACTACTCTTCTCCTATTCATTTTTTCCTCCGCTTATATAAATTTAATATACATTTTAAAATCTAATAATTTATTTTTATTTAATTTTATATTTTTGTTTCGCTTACAAGATTAATCTTATTTCTCTTAGGTTAAGTTAATATTATTTCTATGTTAAATCTATGTAAAAAAATCTAATAAAAAAATCCTAAGAATATAAATAATCTATTCTTAGGATTAAATGTATATTAAATATATAAGCGAACTATTTTACTTTTATTAAGTGTTCTTTAGCTACTATGTCTTGCCCTTCCTCACTTAATATGAAATCTATAAAGCTCTTACCTGATTCTGTTAAATTTTCTTCCTTATATACTGCTAAGAAAGGTCTTGAAACTTTGTAAGATTTATTTAAAACATTTTCCGGTGTTGCTTCAACTCCATCAACCTTTACTGCACTTACACTATCATCAACATAACTAAAAGATATATATCCTATTGCATTTTCATTACCTTGAACTAAGGACTTGATATTTCCTGATCCATCTGATATCTGAGAATTAACAGTTAACTCTTCAGCCTTAAATCCTACTATTTCTTGGAAAGCATCTCTTGTTCCAGATCCATCCTCTCTAGAAACAACCACTATTGGAGCATCATTCCCTCCAAGTTCTTTCCAATTTGTTATTTTTCCTGTATATATGTCTTTTATCTGAGCTAATGTTAAATCCTTCACTGGATTATTTTTATGTGTTATTAAAGCTATTCCATCATAAGCTATTTCTACTTCTTTAAGTCCTGCTTGTTTTTCTTCTCCCTTAAGGTCACGGGAAGCCATTCCTATTTCTGAAACTCCCTCCATGGCATTTTTAATGCCTGCTGATGATCCTATTTGATTTATTTCTATAGATACATCTGGTTTCTTAGTCTTAAAAGCCTCTGCCTCTGCTTCCATAACTGGCCCTACAGAAGTTGATCCAGATATACTAACTGAATTTGTAGATTTTGCTTCGCTTCCTCCAGAATTACATCCAACCATGGCTGTTGCACCTATAAATATAGTACCTATAATTGCTATTAATCTCTTTTTAAACATATTTAAATTACCTCCAAAATCTCAGTTAATATTGAGTACACTCTTATATTATCTTCTCAATGTTAAAAGGAAATTATGCTAAGGTTAAGTCTATGTTAATAAAAAAAATAAAAAGACTCTATAAAAATATAAAAAATAAAACTTACAAACACATTCCGAGAATTACTAGATTTTAAGTGAAAGCCAAAATTTTTAATTTTGACTCTTGAACTTATGCAATCGAACTTTGTGAGATTGTATTCCTAAGAAATTAACAGTCTCAGTTTTTTAACGTAATATCTTATACGTAATAATTTAAATTCTAAAGCTCATCTAGATATTCTCTTCATACTGTTTGTAAGTTTTATAAAAAGTTATTTTTATACACGTCCTTTTATGACCATTAATACTTATAATAAAAGTTGTGAATTAAGTGGTAAAATATCTATTATTTAATATTGTTGGCAACATTTATTAACCTTGGAAAGGCATATTCAAAGAATTCCTTGTAACTTTGGCAATAGTAGTTTAACTCTAAGTCTGAGTCTTCCTTTGAATCTCTGCACCTTCTACATCCACCTTTACAAAGCTTAAACCACTTGCACTTTTTACATTCTTCATGAACTTTAAAGGATGATTTTATAAACTCATGATTTTTATTTGTTTCAAATAATTCTTTCATTGTCATATCCTGTATGTTGCCTAGTCTCCATTTATCTAAAACATAAAAATCACAAGGATAAACACTCCCATCACTTTCCACAACAAACTGACAGGTACATGTCCCATTCATTCCACAAGATGATGACTTTCCTAATAAAATTGTTTCTAGTAAACCATCAAAATATCTAATGCTTACTCTATTTCCATTTAGAAAATCTTCATACCACAAGTCAAATAAATTCTTTAAAAACTTAGTATAATCCTGTGGTTTTAAAGAATAATTATATTTACCCTTTTCCTCGTACAATGGGTCAAGACAATTTATAAATTGAAGAAATTTAAAATCTTTTTCCTTAAAATATTTATATACTTTATTTACATGCCTAGCTGTATTAGAGGTAACAACGCATAATATATTAAATTCAACCTTATACTTTTTAAATAACTCCGCTGCCCTTTCTACCTTACTAAAGGTATCTAAACCACAACAATCTTTTCTATTTAAATTGTGTATTTCCTTAGGTCCATCCATAGATAGTCCCACAAGAAATTTATTTTCACTTAAAAACTTTGCCCAACTTTCATCTATTAAAGTTCCATTGGTTTGCAAACTATTATATATTTTTAAATTTTTATAATTATGTTTCCTCTGAAGCTCCATTAACCTTTCAAAAAATTCTAATCCTGCTAAGATAGGTTCTCCTCCCTGAAAAGCAAAACTACAATGGCCATCAGCTTCATTCAAAACCCTTTTAACCATGCTTTCTAAAACTTCATCTCTCATAATTCCATAGCTCTTAACATTTCTATTATCACTTAAAGAATGATAAAAACAATAAGTGCATTTTAAATTACATCCACTAGAAGCTGGCTTAATAAGCAAACTTAATGGTGGCATCCCAATTCCCCCTCTTACTTTTCACAATTATAATAAAAAATATTTATCACTTCTAATAAAATTTATTAATATATAATAACTATCCTTAATAGTATTAAACTTTTGCTAACTCTTCTTTCAAAGCTTTATAACCAATCTTTTCATTAATTAATCTTACTACCTTATTCATTTCATATTGATCTCTTCCTTTAATACTATATTCTCTACCATCTTTTAAGAATATAGTAATTAAGTAAACATATTTATTAGCTGTATTGCTTATATTAATTTCTTTAACATCATGAAAATTAATCTTTTCCTCTCCATTTGCAAAAAGGATAAAATCATTTTTTCTTATAATAATAGTACTTTTAACACTTTCCTTTGTAAAATATATAAACATTCCAAAACAAAAAATAATAGTTAATACTCTCCATATAGTTGATGTAATATTATTAGCTTCTCTTGCCATAACTCCAATTACCATATCAAAAGCGGAAAATATTAGTAATACATTTGATAGCTTATCATATAATAAACTAATAACTTTTGAATCTGTTTTTTTCTTTTCTAACTTAATAGTTTTTAATTTATTATTCCTATAAATAATTAAACCACCTAATATCAAAATACATACAATCAATCTAATAATCATAACTCCTCCTTTGTTTCCTCTACTCAAAGCAAAGTCTCCATAAAAATCACTTAACAATTTATTAATTTTCTTTATTGTATCATTTTTACAAATTAAAGGAAATAATAACTTTATTGTATAAAAAAGTCCACTAGATATAAGCAAAGCAATACTTAAATAAGTGATTATAACCCATTATTTTACATATAAATCTATAAAAAAATTCATCATATATAAGCGAAATGTATTTGAATGAATGATTAGAATTTAATTGTTTTTGGAATGAATTTATCCTTAAAAATCTGAAACTGTTTGAAACGAAGCGAGTTTTTCAGATTTAGATAAATTCATGTAAAAAACAATAAAAATTCTTCATGAAATTCAATAATCTTTAAGCTATATATGATGAATTTTCTATTTTAGAGTTTTAATTCCTATCTTGGGATTAATCCTATTTTCTTTTGCATTTTTCTAAGAGTTTTCATTGCAGCATAATTTGCTTTTTCTGCACCCTTTTTGTATATTTCCTCTAAAGCTTTTTTATCTCCTAATAAAGCTTTAACCTTTTCTTGAACTGGAGCTAACTCTTCAACTATAGCTTCCGCTACATCATTTTTAAATTCAGCATATCCTTTGCCATCATACATTTTTACAACTTCATCAGGAGTATATCCTTTTATTGCACAAAGAATATTTATTAAATTTTTAACTCCTGGCTGTTCATCAGTATAATTTACAACACCTATACTATCTGTTACAGCTCTTGAAATTTTCTTTCTTATAACGTTAGGCTCATCCATTATTAATATGAAACCATTTGGATTAGCATCTGATTTAGACATCTTTTTGCTTGGATCTTGTAAATCCATTATTTTTGCTCCCTCTTTTGGAACATATCCCTCTGGTATAGTAAATGTTGGGCTATAAGAATTGTTAAATCTAGTACCAATATCTCTAGCAAGCTCTAAATGTTGCATTTGATCTTTTCCCACTGGAACAAGATCTGCATTATATAAAAGTATGTCAGCTGCCATAAGAACTGGATAATTAAATAATCCTGCTCCTATTGAATCTCCCATTTTCTTTGATTTATCTTTATACTGAGTCATTCTGCTTAATTCACCCATATAAGAATTACATGTTAAAAGCCATGAAGCTTCTGAATGAGCTGGTACATGTGATTGTATAAATAATGTATTTTCATCTGGATTTATTCCTGATGCTATATATATAGCTAAAACTTCTAAAGTTCTTCTTCTTAAATCTGCTGGTAATTGTTTTACTGTTATGGCATGTAAATCAACAACGCAGAAATAACAATCATATTCTTCTTGTAATTTAGTCCAGTTTTTTATAGCGCCTAAGTAATTTCCTAATGTTAAATCACCTGATGGCTTTATTCCACTAAAAATAATTTTTTTCTTATCTTCCATTAGTTTTTCTGATGCTTCTAAAAATCAAATGAAGTATCAGATACACCTCCTTTATAAAAATTTAATTAATCTCTTTATTTCTTAAATAGCTATTTTCTTTTAAAATAAAAAAGCCCTATAAGCCATAAGACTTATAGGACGAATATATCGCGGTACCACCTAATGTTACAAAGAAAATTCTTTGTATCTCTTTCTTGTAACGTAAGAATTACGATTTAGAATACTAAAATTCCTCTAAACATCTCGAAGATCCATTCAACTTAATCATAACTATCATACTCCCAGCAAACATATGACTCTCTTAAAGTTTGTTTTTAAGTTTACTAATTCTTGTCATTGATATTTTATATTAAACTTTAATGTTATTTTATCATTTTTTACTCTTTAGTCAAGATTATTTATTTCTTTTACTTATTATTAAGATGAATTCTATAATTATCCCTTTAATATCCATTTTAACATTAATTTAATATTACAGCTATTTTTTTATCAAATTATCAAGTTTATATTTCCACAATTTTATATATAAAATATTTTTGTTGATTTTTCTTAACATTATGATAATATAGTATTATAACTTTTAAAAATAAAATAAAAATTTAATAAAAGAATATTAGCAAAATACTATATAAAAAATTTTTTAAATCAAATTATAAATCAATATATTTTAAAATTATTTATCTCTTATATCTTAAATAATAATTTTAAATGGAAATATTAATTTGATTGTTTAAGAAAGACGGGGTGTATATTATGAATAACAAAAGATCAGATTTTTTAGTAATCGGCTTTGCACTATTCTCAATGTTTTTGGGGGCTGGTAACCTTATTTTCCCACCTTTATTAGGAAGAAATTTAGGTGCAGATTACTATTTAGGGATTATAGGATTTATAATAACTGGAGTTGGAGTACCACTACTTGGTATATTATCTTCAATGAGAGTTAACGGTAAGTTTGAATTATTCGGAGATAAAGTAAGTAAAAAATTCTCATTAATATATTCAATAGCATTATTTATACTTATTGGACCATTATTAGCTATTCCTAGAACAGCAGCTACTACATTTGAATTAGCATTTGCTCCTAACTTTGCAAATATAAATTACTTTGCAGTAATAGTTGTTTACTTTTTAGTTAATTTAATCTTTGTATTAAAGCCATCAAAAGTTATAGATGTTTTAGGTAAATTTTTAACTCCTATATTATTAGCTATATTATTTTTCTTAATAGCTAAGGGAGTTCTTAGTCCAATAGACGCTTTAACAAAATCATATACTCCTGATGCCCTTTCTACATCATTACTTGAAGGATATCAAACAATGGATGCAATTGCAGCTGTTATATTCTCTTCAATAATATTAGGTTCAATAAAAGCTAAAGGATATACTGGTAAAGCTAGCTTTAAATTACTTATTAAAGCAGCAGTTATTGCAATCGGAGGACTAGCAATAATTTATGGTGGATTAATCTTCCTTGGGGCTCATACTGGGGATTTAGCTTTAGATTTATCAAATTCTCAATTATTACTTTTTGTTGCTGAAAGTATTCTAGGACATGCAGGTGCAATATTAATAGGTGTATCAATGGCATTAGCTTGTTTAACAACTTCAATAGGATTACTTTCTGCTGGTGGAAGCTTCTTTGAAAGAGTTTCTAATGGTAAATTGCCATATAAATTTAACGTTTTATTAATGACAGTAACTAGTATATTAGTTGCTAGTATGGGATTAGATAAAATAATATCATTATCAGCTACTTTACTTGGTGTAATCTACCCAGTAACAATAGTTCTTATATTATTAAATCTATTCCATAAGAGAATAACTAACCCACTTACTCATAAGGTTACTGTATATGTTACTTTAGTAGTTAGTATATTAATAACACTAGGTAACTTTATACCTGGAGTAGAAAACTTAGTTTCTCTTCTTCCACTATACTCTAAAGGATTTGGTTGGGTAGTACCTGCTTTAGTAGGATTTATAATACCAAGCATTATTCCTACAAGAGAAACTGCTACAGCTTAAAATATAATATCTTATAATATAAGAATATTTATCAAAATTTATATTTGATAAATATTCTTTTTTATTTATAAATCTTTTTTTCACTTTAAACTCTATAAAAAAATATTATTTTTTAACTATAATTTTATGCGCTTTATCTTAAGCGAAAATAACCTTTCTTTAATTTTAATATTTTAAAAATAACATTAATATTATTTTTAAATTTTAACAATCTTATCCATAACTTTACAACTTATGCAATAGAATGCTACAATTGTTTTGTAATTTTAAAAAGGGAGGATGCTTACATTGGCAAGAAAAACTAATAAAAAAATGAGTTCTAAAAAGCCTGTTAAAAATCGTAAATTAATAATTACACTTTCAATAATAGGGCTTTTAATAGTTGGTTTAGTAGGAGGGGTGGCTACTTATGGACTAACTATGCTTGGAAAAATCAATAAAGTTGATTTAAATGAAGACAATTTAGGAATTGATAAAGATATCGATGCAAAGCTTTCTAAATACGATGGAATAACTAATATAGCTTTATTTGGAATTGATGCAACTGACGGTAATGTAGGTAGATCAGATGCTATAATGATTGCTACAGTTGATAAGGTACATAATAAACTTAAATTAACTTCAATAATGAGAGATTCTTATGTAGATATTCAAGGACATGGACAAGATAAAATTAACCATGCCTATGCTTTTGGTGGACATGAATTAGCTTTAAAAACTTTAAACGAAAACTTTGATTTAAACCTTAAAGATTTTGCTACAGTTAACTTCTCATCATTACCTAAAATAATTGATTCTATTGGCGGAATTGACTTAGATATCAGAAATGATGAGCTTCAATATATAAATAACTATATTGGTGATCTTAACACTTTAAATAAAACAAATGTATCTAATATAACTTCTGCTGGGACTCAGCATGTTAATGGGACTCAAGCCTTAGCATACTGTAGAATAAGATATACTGCTGGTGGAGATGGAGAAAGAACTGAAAGACAAAGAATAGTTTTAAGTAAGTTATTTGACAAATTCTCTAAAATTTCTCCAACTAAATATCCATCAATCTTAAATGAACTTATGCCTATGATAACTACTAGTTTATCTTCTAGTGATATTTTAGGACTTGCAAAAATAGTTGCATCAATTAGTGAATCTGGATTAGAACAAGAAAGATTCCCTAAAGATGATTATTCAAAAGGTGAAATGATACATGGAGTTTATTATTTAACATTTAATAAAGAAGCTACAGTCAAACAAATTCATGATTATATATTTGAGGATATCAAAAATTAGTAAATAATGAAGGTAACATATTATAATATGTTACTTTCATTATTTTAATATTAAACATTTTTATGTTATATTTTTATTAGATAACAAATTTTAGGAGGATTTAATGAATAAAAAAAAATTATTATTAATATTAACTACATTTTTAATGATTAATTCTAGTCAAATTACTTTAGCTAAGAACTTAGATTATTCTGATGCAAAAATGGAAATTAAAAAATCACTAAATAATACTAATGGATGGGTAAATAAAGATTCTAAATGGTATTATTTAGATTCAAATGGTAATATCCATAAAGGTTGGTTATATTTAAACGATTTATGGTATTATCTTGATAATACTAATGGTGAAATGAAAAAGGGTATTCAAGAAATAAATGGTCATAAGTATTATTTAGATCCTTCTAGTGGAGTTATGAAAACTGGTTGGATAAAAATTAATGATGATTACTACTTCTTTGGTTCTGATGGTGCAATGAGAACTGGTTGGATAAATGATGGTTGGACAGATTATTATTTAAAACCAGATGGAACAATCTTTAAAGGTTGGCTAGATGATGGTTTAAACAAATATTTTATGGATGAAAATGGACAAATGAGAAAAGGTTGGGTCAAATATAACGGAGAATATTATTTCTTTGGACCTGATGGTGCAATGAGAACTGGTTGGATAAATGATGGTTGGACAGATTATTATTTAAAATCAGATGGAACACCTCATATCGGTTGGTTAACTTATGATGATAATAAATACTACTTAAATACTGATGGATCTATAGCTAAACATTGGATGTCTTTAAATAATAATTGGTACTACTTTGAAAATAATGGAGTAATGACTCAAAACACTGAAAAAACAATTAATGGAAACATATATAAATTTGATTCAGATGGTGTAATGATTACTGATAAATGGTTTGAGTCTACTTATGTAAATAAAGATGGAATTGTATTACATGGTTCTCCATCTAGATCCCATTCATATACTCAATACAAGTTATTTAATTATATGAGTAATGAAGCTAATAGAGAATCTGTTCATTATGCTGCTATAGACCTTCACGGTGGAGAAACAACTAATAACTGTGTTTATTTCACTTCTGAAGCCTTAAGAAGAGCTGGAGTTAAAATCCCTTTATATGTAGCTAATACCTATCAATTAGAAAGAGAATTACTTTCTAGAGGATGGATAAAATCAACTAACACAAGTGATCTTAGACCTGGAGATGTAGTATTTTCAGGATATAAACATTCATTTACATTTATGAATTGGTATGATAATGATTATGCTTATATAGTTGACAATCAAAAAAAATATTTTGATTCTGTTCTTCATAAAAGACTAGTATCAGTAGATGATCCTGTTAATGATACTATAAGAGCAACTCATTTCTTCTATTTACCAGAATAATATGTATAAAAATTTATTTTTAATTTATAAAACTATTAGTAATTATTAAAGTCTATTTTAATTTATATAAAAAAGAGACAAGCTATTAGCTAAAACTTAAGCTAATAGCTTGTCTTTATTATTTCTCTACTACTGATTTAACATAGTCTAATTCTTCTAAATTATCAATTTCATAAATACTATTTTCTGAAATCTTTTCAATGCGAATATCTAACTTAGAAATATTATTCTTTACAATATCATCCCAATATAACTCACTAAAATCGCCATTTTCAACCATGTCTTCAAGTTCCTTAACTATTATATCTGTATCTTTCTTATCCCAATAAGATACTCCACATAATATATAGCCCTCATCATCTCCAACTTCTATATCATTTACCTTTAAATCCTCATCAAAGCTAAGTTTCCATTCTCCTTTAAAACCTTGTTTATTGGCAGAAAAATACATTGATGTTTCTGGTTTTTCTAATAAGAAATTTTCTGATATGTAAACATCAGCATCAACCACATAGGTATTCTCTAAATATTCTCTAACTAAATACATAGTATATATATTGTTATATATATCATATTTATCATTATTAACTAGTTTTACTCCGTATTTATCCTTTAAATAATCAAATTTTTCTGCAAGATAACCTGTAACTACAATTATTTCTTCTACTCCTCTTTCTCTTAAAAATTCTATCTGTCTTTCTAAAAGAGGTCTTCCATTAACTTCTATAAGTGACTTAGGTGTATCTAAAGTTAGGGGTCTTAATCTAGTTCCCATTCCTGCTGCTAGTAATATTGCTCTCATTTATTAATCTCCTTTATTATTCTCTCAAAACTTACTTTATATTTCTTTTTCTTTAAAACAATCTAATATTACGGTATTTACAATCCCATCTTAATTAGTTAAATATAATTGATTTCTTTTATTATATATTTCTTATCTATTAAGAACTAAACTGCTGTATTAGTAACATTAGTTAATTCTTCTTCATGTGCTGGTTGAGTTGCCACTACAAATGAGCCTATCATAACCATCAAAGCACATATTACCATTTTAATAGTTATATCATGACCTAATAGTACTTTATCAAAAATCATTGCCCATACAACATAAGTTATATTAAGTCCCATTGCTCTTGTTGGTCCTAATTTATGAATAGCCGTATAATAACAAACGTAAGAGATTGTTCCCATTAAAGCTGTGCCTATTATAACCAAAATAACATTTCCTTTTAAAACTTCAAATACTAATGGATAAGCTTTTAATAAAGGAAGAATTATTACCCCTGAAAAAAGAGCAGATATAAACTGTCTAATTTGTAAAGCTTGCTTAGGACTTATATCTTCATCTTTCATACCATAAGAGCATATTACAGATTCTGAACCCCATCCTAAAACACTTAACCCAGCAAATAAAAATCCTATTAAACTAGCTTTTCCCCCATCATTTCCAAATCCTAAAAGAGTTATTCCTAATATACTTATTGTTAATCCAATATATCCTTTTCTACTAATTTTTTCTTTTAAGAATATTGCTGCCAAAATTGCTCCAACTGCAGGATATATTGATGATATAGTAGCTGCATATGATGGTCCTATATAGTTAACAGAAAGTAAATATCCAGTCATACCCATAGGCCCACCAAATATAGATGCTAAAATAACATATTTTGTACTTGGAGTTTTTAATGACTTAAAAAGTTTTCCAACTTGTCTTGTAAAAATCATATAAATAAACATCCATAAAGTTGAAAAAAAATCATGTAAAAATGTACTTACAAAAGGAGCTAACATTATAGTTGCCTCTGTATTTATAAATGGAGCCATGTATAATATAACTCCAACTAAAACAGTATCTAGCCCCCAAGCCATAGCAGATATAATTCCACTACCATATCCCTTATAATTACTTTTAAACATACTGCCTCTCCTTTAAATTCATACTTTATTGCCCCATTAAAATTTTATCTAATAACTCTAAGTTTTTCTTTCCTCTATTATATCTATCTATACCATAAGTTCCAAAATCATCGCCTTGAGCCTCTTTTAAAATAGTCCATATGCTCCATAAAAAGTCCTGACATATTTTATAAACAAGAATTCTTATCTTATGCTTATCTTCAATTAAATTGTTAAAATATAGATTTAAGAATAATTCTTCATCATCCTCTGAAAAATCACATTCAATTGAGTGAGCCGCTAAATCCCACATAGGATCATTTAATCCACTGTACTCCCAATCTATTAGATACATTCTTTCATTAATATCTTTAACAAAGTTTTCTGGAACGGTATCATTATGACATGGTTTTATTTCCATTCCATTATCTTCTAAAACTTTTTCTAACTTTAATACTCTTGTTTTTATTTCATAATAATCTTCAAAAAGAGTACCATTAACCTTTTTAACAAGACTCTCATAATCCTCAATTTTCTCAAAAACATTAAATCTATTTTCCATTTTTATCTCTGAATTATGTAAAGTTCTTAATGCCCCTACCACTAATTCCATATTTTCTTTCTTTTTAGCCGTTGCAGGATTAAGAGTTTCCGCTCCCTCTATAAGTTCTGCAATCTTTACTCCAGATTCTTCATCAAAGAAAAGTATTTTAGCATCTATTCCTTCATCTGCTGCTAGTTTAGAGTTTATCATTTCATCTCTTCTATTAATCATAGAGCTTGTACCTAATCCTGGTATTCTTACTATATAGGCTTTGTCATTTACAAAAGCCTTATAGTTTTTATTAGTCATACCTCCTACAGGTACTATTTCTTTAACTTCCTCTTCTGAAACCTTTAATCCATTAACTATAGCACTTTTTACTTGATCTATTTTATATTGCATTTCTTTTCTTCTTATCATAGGTATAATGTGTTTCTTTACTTTTTCATATTGATCTTTATTGTCAATTTCTCCCCAAACAAGGTCATTTATCTTTTCATAACCAACCTTATAATTTCTAGCAACATCTAACATAGTGTACTCATAATTCATATATGGATTTATATTATGTTTAAATTCTTCTAACATCATTTTAAATAATTTATAAGATATTTTGCTTATACCAATCATTTCTCCATCAATCTTATTAAATTGGTGTACATCTTTTGACATTTTAAAAAGATAGCCATCCCTTATTTCAACGAAGGCCTCATCCCCTGATCCACTTTCATTAGTAATTAAAACACAATCTCTATTATCATTTTTAATAATTTGTTCTACAGCTCTACTTTCAAAAACAAGATCATTTTCTACCAATATAAAATCATCATCTATATATTCCTTAGCTAAAGCTAAAGAACTCATAGTTCCTGTCCATTTATAATTTGAATTAGTTACACAAAAAATTGTTGAATCTTTTTCAGCTAATTCTTCATAGTATTCTTTCTTATATCCATTTACTATAACAATCTTCTCTATACCATTTGATTTTAAAATATCAATTATTCTATCAATTATTCTGAATTCTTCAAGCTCTAAAAAACCAGCTGGCTTTCCAAAATCACCTTTACCACCAGCTCCTAAAATAACAGCTTGTTTAACTTTATGAAATTTATGCTTATGTATGGATAACTTTGTGCTTTTAACTTTATCTAATGAATTTTCTAGTAATGCAATTCCTGCCTCAGTTAATTCATATTTAACATTTCTCTTATCTATATCAATTTTAACTATATATTCTTTAGTCAATAGTTCCTTAAGTAAAGAATTTATTTTACCTAAAGAAATGTTTAGCATTTCTGCTAATCTTCTTTGACTTATATTGTCTTCATCATTTATAATTTTTAAAACTTCAATATCATATGATAACATCCTCAACTCTCCCTTCGTTCATTTTTTGAACATCAATATAATATCACAATTTTTTCCTTATTACAATAAAAAAGGTAGATTCAAAATACAAATCTACCTTTTAATTATAATATACTAATTATTTAACACATACATTACAAGGATCATTTTTGCCACTAGCTTTAGCCTCATCTAGACTCATACTTAATATTTGATGACTTCTTTTTAATGTTGTACAATCTCTACTATAATGATAACTTGTTCCATTTGGTGTTACATATACAGTTGAATTAATTTTAATAGGTGTTGCTATTCCTTCTTTATCTATTTTCCACCCATCTATACTTGTACTTCTACTCATTGCCCCAGAATTATTAAAATGATACCAATTATCACTTATTACTTGCCAACCAGTTCTCATAGCTCCATCTGATCCTAAATAATATCTTATGCCATTTTCATCAAACCATCCTTTTTTTACTGTACCATTATTATTTAAGAAATAATACGCATATCCATCATTTATCCATCCTGTTCTCATTGCTCCATCAGGTCCAAAGAAATAATATTCTCCATTATAGTTAACCCACCCTTTTCTCATTTGGCCATTTTCATCCATATAATATTTATTTAATCCATCATCTAACCACCCTTTATAAATTGTTCCATCTGATTTTAAATAGTAATCTGTCCACCCATCATTTACCCATCCTGTTCTCATTGCTCCATCAGAACCAAAAAACCTATACTCTCCATTATAATTAATCCATCCAGTTTTCATATAACCACTTTCATCAAAATAATATCTATATCCACCTATATCCTGAAGTCCTGTTTTCATTTCTCCAGTTTCACCATCTAAATAATACCAAACATTATTTAAATTAAGCCATCCTTTAACAAATTCACCTTTATCATTAACATAATACCATTTATTATTTTCATTTTTCCAGGCTGGTTCATTTGCTATAACTTTTATCTTATGAGAAATAGTTTTTACTGTGTCATCTTCATCTTTTATATCACAGAACAATTCTTTTTCTCCGTATTCATTAAATTTAGTAACTAAGCTAGAATTATATGAATATTCTTTTATTACACCATCTTTAGTATAAAATTTGTATTTATGACTTCCATTTCCGCCTGAAGAAATAACATTAAATTTAATCTCATCTCCTATAGTCGCTTTGTCAACTGTTTCAAAAAATCTTGCTTGTATAGGTGATGAATAGTGATAGTTCTTAAAATAACTATCACTAATACCATATATATCAGTTACTGTAATATATATATTATATGTACCATAATTAGTTAAATCCAACTCATGATATGGAACATTTGTAGATATATTATTTATACTTCCAGGTCCTCTAACTGATATATTGTAAGAGTTTCCGTTATAATTGCTATTAGTATTTATTTTTATAGCAATCTTGCTATTATCTAATCTTTCTATATCAACAGATGATATAAAATCAGCATTTCCATTCTTAATACTAAGATTTTGATTAATTTTATTTTCATTTTTTTCTGCAGCTTGTACACTTATAGTTCCTATTGTTAGAATTAGACTAACAATAATAATGCTAGTCAAACTTGTAATAAATCTTCTTTTCATGAAATTACCTCCTAATATGCTATTTAATTGTAGTATAAATTATTCTTATTTTCAAAATTTTTTTCTATTAAATTTCGACAAAATTAAACAAGGTAGCACATAAATATGCTACCTTGTTTTTATTTTCTTGCAATTCCATTACCATCTATTTTCCAACCATCTATTATAGTATTTGTCATCATAGCTCCTGAATCATCAAAATAATACCAATTATTATCAATATTATACCAACCTAATTTCATATCGCCTTCAGAGCCTAAATAGTATTTTTGACCATTTTCCTTTAGCCAACCAGTATGAATAGTTCCATCTTTTTTTAAGAAATAATACGCATATCCATCATTTATCCATCCAGTTCTCATTGCCCCATCTGGTCCAAAGAAATAATATTCTCCATTATACTTGACCCAACCTTTTCTCATCTGACCATTTTCATCCATATAATATTTATTTAAGCCATCATCTAACCATCCTTTATAGATTGTTCCATCTGGTTTTAAATAATAATCTGTCCAACCATCATTTATCCATCCTGTTTTCATAGTACCATCTTCACCAAAAAATCTATATTCATCTTTATAATTAACCCAACCAGTTCTCATATAACCACTTTCATCAAGATAATATTTATATCCATTTATTTCTTGAAGTCCAGTTTTCATTTCTCCAGTGTTATTATCTAAATAATACCAATATCCACTTAATTCTAACCAACCTTTTGCTAAAGTTCCATCTGAGTGCTGATAATAAAATTTACCATCTTTATTAATCCAACCAGATGGCTTAGTCACATTTTTCCCTTGATTTATTAGCTTCACACCATCAATTGGAGTATATCCATTTTTCCAATCATAAAGCCCACTTATTTTTCCATTGCTTATAGGAATAGTTCTATCTGGTTGTATAGTATAGTTTAAACTATTATTTATATACTTTTTATTTAAATCGTTTATTATTACAGCTGTTCCAATTTTCCCGACCTTACTACTCTCCATACTTCCTATATTATATAATAAATTTCCAGATTTATCTGTTACTTTACTATTGCCTATATATAATCCTAGTTGATATTTATCATACTCAGTTAATCCTGCTAATCCATTTCCAGAAACATGATAATCTAATTTATAGAAATTACTTGCAGCTTTTTCTCCCCAAAATGGATCTGATGCATATTGAATATTCGCTCCAAATCCTTTATTTCCAAGAGCTGCTCCATTATAAGACCAATTATATGGATCTGAATATCCTCTAGACATTTGATATTTTGCAAATTCATTTATACATTGCTCTACACTTTCAAAATAAAATGCATCATCTGGATTTGAATCAACAGCTCCTATTCCAAATAAATTATTTTTATTTCTTGCATAATATGAAGTTCCCCATGCTGACTCATTTATAGCTATTCCTAACATAATTAACGCATTTACTCCATATTTGTTTTGAGCCTCAATAAAATATTCACCTGTATCTCTAAGTTTACTATTGTAAGCTGAGTTATTACTAATATACGTATTTATTTGATCAGCAGTAAAGCTTGTCTTACTTCTCATGGGTAAATAATAGTAATAGTTATAATAAGGCTCATTAACATTTACAGCATTTTCATGAGTATTATTTTGTAAATCATCTATTAATAATTCTAAACTTGTGTAAAAATATTTACCATCATAATTATAATATTTTTCCCATTCTTTTAAATAACTTGGTGATTTACCTAAAGGATAACGATAATATTCTTCACTGCTCATTAAATTATCACTAATAAAATGACTTAACTCGCCATATCTATTAACATAATTACTTGGATTTTTTACTTGATTTAAAGGAACAATATCTATAGCCTCTCTGCTTATCCACCCCCTATATCCATTAATAACAATCTCTACAGCATTTTCATCATATCTTATTATTGGAACATCATCAACATATGAAGCAGCTATATAAGTAAACGCATTTTTTAATCCTGAATCTGAACAAATATTAATAGTGCTTTGTCCTTTAATCCCAACTATCCTGCCTAATGCTTTTTCAGCATATATTACTTTTCCTTCTGAATTTAAAATAATAGGAATGCCACCAGTTTCAGCAAAACTCTGAACATTATAATTACTATGATCTGTTGATTTTTTTGCAATATTATAATCATCATAACTTCCTATATAAACAAAAGTTCCATCATTTTTAGCTAAAGCAATCTCATACTTCTTATCTGTTTTAGGATGTAAACGTACTAATGATTCAAGTCCATTTGAATCTCTTATTTGCTCATATTTTAGCTCGTTCTCACTATTATTTATACTAAAAAATTGATGAAATTTAGGCTTTAGATTAATACTTTTCTTTTCATAAATACTCCCAACCAAATCATCCTTATTTTCAACCTTATTATCTTCATCAGCTGCTTTAATCTTATTTTCATCTCTATTTTTTTCAACTTCTTTTTTCCAATCTTTCGAATTATCATTATTGTTTGTATTTTCTGTATCTAAATTATTTTTTGGTTCTATATATGTGTCTTGATTATTATTATCTTTTTTTTCCTCAGACTCTTTACCATTCATGATATCATTATCTATATTTGTATCCTTTTCTTTTATCGCCTCATCAACATTAACATTTTTTTCATTAATTTTATCCTTATTATTTTCTGAAGCTTTTTGATTGTAACTCTCAACACTTTTCTCTTGTTTATTATTAGAATTATTATTAATTTTAATATCTATAGCAAATACATTACTTGTTGAAAGTGTTATAAATATAGCTAACATAGCAGCTGTTTTTCTTATCATTCTAATCCTCCTAATTATCTAACTATTTTTAAAATTATAAATCTTTTAATATAAATAGAATTCGATAATATTTTAATACTATCGAATTCTATAACTTAATTATTTAACAGTATATTTAATAAAGCTCTTGAAAATTTTCCTGAAAAATCTCTTCTTAATATATCTTCATGTGATTTTGGAAATGGTAATTCGACTAATACTGATTTAGCACCAATTGCATTTCCATAAGTTATTACAAATCCCCCAGGGTATTTAGGTATATTTCTAAAGCCAAACTCTTTGTCAAAATAGCTTGCTATATTACTATCTCCTATTGTCTTATCTTCCCATCCATGAACATCTAATAATATCTTTTCAGTAGCTCCATCCATAGTCTTATTTATAAAATTATATAAAGCTTTTGCCTCTGGAGATCCTAAATAACTATCTCCAGTATAATTTCTAGCACTATAGTAAGGTCTAAAACCTATTGGAAAAGATCTATTTATGTCATTTTTTGTTGTTATAGTAGTTCTTCCAGGACCATAATTTGTCCAACCATCAATCCTACCATCAGGATTAGCTGACGGAATTAAATAAACACTCCATTCACTCAAGTCATCTGCATTTGTTCCCACTTCATACTGTTTAACTAAATTATTATATGCTTTTTGAGCTATTAAATATAATTCTTGAGCGTCTCCATCCCAAGCATCCTCATAACCATGAACTCCAAAAACAGCAAATAAAACTTTTTTTCCACTTCCAACTCTATAGTATTCAAGGTCTCTACCACGTCCACTTTTTCCATATGTAGACTTTTCTATATATCTTCCACCAACCCCATTACTGTTTACATACCAATCTTCTATTATTTTATTCCTTGCCATAAATCCAGATTGTTCAAAGTAATACCAATTATTATCTATCTCTTGCCAACCTGTTCTCATTGCACCATCATTACCTAAATAATATTTATTATTACCTTCAGTAAACCAACCTTTAGTAATTTGTCCATTATTATTCATAAAATAATATGCATATCCATCATTTATCCAGCCAGTTCTCATTGCTCCGTCTGGTCCAAAGAAATAATATTCTCCATTATATTTAACCCAACCTTTTCTCATTTGACCATTTTCATCCATGAAATATTTATTAAGACCATCATCTAACCAACCTTTGTAGATTGTCCCATCTTTCTTTAGGTAATAATCTGTCCATCCATCATTTATCCAGCCAGTTCTCATTGCTCCATCTGATCCAAAGAAATAATATTCTCCATTATATTTGACCCATCCGGTTTGCATAGCTCCACTATTATCTAAGTAATATTTATATCCATTGATTTCTTTCATACCAGTTTGCATTTCTCCATTAACTGGATCTAAATAATAATATGTATTATTTAAATTTAACCAACCAGTATGTTTACTTCCATCTGAATTAATATAATACCATTTTCCATCTTGCTCTATCCAACCAATATGTTTTTTCTCATTTAAATTATCACTTTTTAATACTATGTTATTAATGCTATCTGAGTTATTTATTTTCTTTAGTTCATTAGCTTTAACACTATTAAATGTTAAAAATTGTGCACTTAAAATACTACCTAATATAACATATTTTAAAACTCTTCGTTTTGAAGCCTGCATTACTACACCTCTCTTATTTTATTTAATTCATACTCGTTTAAATAATACCATATTTTTGTTTTTTTTACACTATTTTTTGAAATAAAAGAGGTTAAACTTATTATGTTTAACCTTCCTTCTTATTATATTTTTAATTTTGAAATAAACTTATTAAATAATTCCATAAAAGGTTTATCTTTTATAATTAATAAGACTCCAAAATATAATGTAACATTTATTATTATTGATAAAATACTAATAACAAATAAATTATTAGCAAAATGATTTATTAAATTAGTAACTGGTATAAAAATTAATGATAAAAATAAATATTTATTTTTATCTAAAGAAAAAATATTAAAGTCCAAATTTAATTTTTTTCTTATATATAAACATTCTAATATTATAACTATAATATTTGCTATCATTGTTGTTATTATCGAATATGTTCCATTTAATAAATTTATTTTTAAAAGAAATATATTTAAAACTAGATTAATAAATCCTCCAACAAATATCATTTCAACTTGTTTTTTTTCTTTTTTCTTAACATACATAACTTGATTACCAAGTATTGTTTCATAGCCTAAAGTTATCATATATATAGAAAAAACTACAAGCATTGGAACTGCATCTATATATTCTTGTCCACCATATATAAGTATTATTTCTTTAGCTAAAACAATCATACCAATAGCAGCTGGAAATAATAACATAAAATATATCTTTGTAATTTTATCCAATAAATTTACATATTTCTCATCATTATCACTTGCAATATAATGTGATAATCTAGGTATTGTTGCATGTATTACTGATAATAATAAAGTGCTTATTATTGTACTTATATTTTGAGCTGTGGTATAATAACCAACTTCTTTAAGTCCTACAAACTCTCCCAAAAGAAATTTATCCAACTGTGTATATAATACATTTACGTTGGATAATATTACAACTAAAAACATAGGTTTTATATGTCTTAATATTTTTATTTCTTTAAAATCAAATTTTATTCTTTTCTTTATATAAATATAACTTATTATATTATTCAAAACTGTAGATACAACTAAAAGATATAAATAATTATTGACATCTTTTGCACTCTTTACAAAAACAAATAGTAATATTATGTATATCATTCTTACAATTATTGTTTTTATTGTTATAAAATCATAATTTTCTAAAGCTTCATTTATCCATTCAACATAAAATATATTAGCAATTAAGTTAAACGTTAATATCATACAAGCAGTATATACAATTCTCCCAGAATACATATATTTTATAAAAAATACATATGCTATAGTTGTTATAATAGTAGTCATTCCTGTAAATATAAATAAGCTTGTAAATGTTTTTGATAATAACTCTTTATTGTGTCTAACTCTACTTATTTCTCTCAATCCATACTGATATACTCCAAATCCTGCAAATATAAAGAAATATCCAAATATAGTTTGAGCAAAATTTACAGTACCCATAAGGTCAGGTCCTAACTTTCTTACTACATAAGGACCTATTAGTATAGGTACTACTAAATTAAATAAATTAAGTATAAATTTAAATATTATATTTTTAAAAATAGATTTGCCCATAATACCTCCTAAAGATTAATCTATCTAATATAAATTTTTTCAGAATGTGTAGGTATACGTTTCTCTTTCGGAGGTAATACATTCCATTCACCATACAAACATCTTAATACATTTTCATGTTTATTAGGAATCATAAATTTATATCCAGCAAATTCTGTTGATTTTAATGGAAATACATCTGATTTTCTCAGTCTCATATTCCAAGGACCTTCAATTCCATAATCTATATACTCACTATTCATATTTTTAGCTTTATCTGCCATATAAAATGTTTTCTTTATAAACATTTTATATGGTAATATTTTATATATTAATTTTAAAGAAAATAAACTTATATTTCTTGGTATATTTTTAATTCCCTTCTTATAGGGTAATTCACTTTTCCATTTTAAGTTTATTATATTGTATATTGGCTTCTTTTTAGCATTATTATAATCATTGTAATCATCATAAGGTAGTATATCTATAAATAAACCCGAATGTCCTTTTTCTCTTTTTTCTTCTCCTATACGACTATTATTATCTCTTATTTTTATCCAAGGTGCTTCTGAATAACTATCTGTTAAAGGACTTTGACAAAAATAATTTTGATCTAACTCACCCTTAACAACTGACTTAAATTTTCTATAATCTTCCCTAATCATTCCTATATCTATATCATCATCCCATGGTATAAACCCTTTATGTCTTATAGCTCCTAATAAAGTTCCTGCATCAAGCCAGTATTTTATATCATATTTTTTGCATATTCTATCTATTTCACAAAGCATTTCAAGCATTCTTAGTTGTGCTTCTTCTAATGAACATTCTCTATAATCCATAAATTCACCTCCTTAACTAACCATCTATAACATTTTCTATATCCAATATTTTTTCTTTAAATCCTAATGTATGCTTAAAAATACTACAATTATTTTTTAATTCTTTTACTAAATTATAATCTTCTAAAAGCTTTTTCATCTTAAAAGTTATATCATCTACATCTTCTAATTCTGCTATTAGTCCTAATTTGCCATTTTTAAGTATGTCTTTAGCCGATTCAAAATTAGTAGCTATAATTGGTTTTTCTAAAGCTATGGCTTCACATAAGCTTAATGGATAACCTTCATATCTTGATGGCATAATATAAAAATCAGCTTCTTTTAAATATTTATATGGATTTGATTTAAAGCCTAAAAATTTAAAACTACTTTGTAAAGAATTTTCATTAATTAAATTTTTTAAGCTTTCCATTTCTTGTCCTACTCCTAATATTGCAATATTATGTTTAAATCCATCATTTATAAGTTTTTTATGTGCTTCTATTAATAGGTCATGTCCTTTTACCTTTTCTACTCTTCCAATCGCAATAAAAGTAGGATAAGAATTGTTAAATACTACTTCTTCAATTTTTTCATTTGCTTTTTTCTCTATATTATCTAAATCTATTGGATTATTTATAACCATAACTTTATGATTGAATTCCGGATACTTTTTTAATAGAGATCTTTTGCTTCCTTCTGATACACATATTAATTTATCCATTGAATTAAGTGCCTTACGTTCTTCTTTTAAACTCATTATATTATGTTTAATTAAATCTGTATGTATCCAAGCAATTTTTTTCCCTTCTAAATTAGAATCTGATACTAACTGAATACATGCTCCTTCTAAAAAAGGAATATAAGCATCATATTGTTTTTTTATATTTTTCTTAAATAATCTTTTTAACCCTAATATTCTATTAATTTTAAAATGAGTTTTGGTTATCCAATAATATATATTATATAATTTGGTTTCTTCAAAATTTCTATCATTATATATATAATTTACTTTTATATTTTGAGGTAAATCTTTCAAATAAACTCCCTTATTTCTTATTAAAAAAATTTCTATATTATATTTTTGCAAATTTAAATTCTTTAAAATATCAATTAAAACTTTTTCAGCTCCACCTCCACATAAATTATCAATTAAAAATAATAAATTCATGTCTATTACACCTCATACTAAATTTATATTTAAAGTAAATAATTAGGCACAATCATTAAATAATTGTGCCTGTTTTATTTTATATTTTTTTCGTCTGACTGGCTCCCATTATAATCCAAAAGAATGTAATTATGGAAGTCATTTCAAAATACGAATCAAATATCATTAAAACTAATATAATCATTGGAAATATAGAATATATCTTATTACTTGAATATTTTTCTATACTATTAAAGAACATCAAATAAATCAAATATCCTATAACTCCTAGTTCTCCTATAATAGCCATTATACTACTAAAAGGATATGATAAAACAGCACTCATATCTTTTACAAAAGCTAAATACTCTTCATTGTACTGTTCTGCAAATTCTTTATACGGCTCTATTACATGTGGAGGTATAAATTTAGATATTGTTATAGCTAATGAATCTTCTTTAACCATATATTCATATGCTCTTAAATTAGCAACTCTACTTCCATATTGTCCCGGACCAAATCCTAAAAACAATTTATAACCGATTAATTTATCATTTATTGTTTTATCAAAATAATTAAATTTATTATTATATGGTGGTTCATATATGTATCTATACACATACTCACTTTTAGATTTTATATTTTCTTTAAATAAAATGTTATGTGAAATATTAGTTACAAAATATAGACCTAAAAGAATTGCTATACCTGTAGTTAATACCTTTTTATCTCTTAAATATTTTATTTTATCAAGTACAAACCATAATATAAATACCCCTATAGCTGATGCTACGATATGCTTTCCATCAGTTAAATATATCATCACTAATAAACATAATATTTTTAATATATCACTCTTTATTATGAAATTTTTTTCTTTAATAATTATTGAAGTAACTACTAAATACCATATCAGCCATACACATAATCTATGAGCATTTATAAATGTTCCAGAAAATGAATCTGATGGTTGAAAAACTCCATAATTAATAAATTGTATTATCATCATTATTATTTGAATAATTAAAATATTATTAAAAACACTTGAAATATCTTTTATTTTATAATTACATGCTACTGTTATTCTAAAAATAAACAACATTACAAAGATATATCCTAATGAAAAGATTGCGCTTAATATAGTACTATTTACTATGCAACTAATAAATCCAGATAATAGCATAAATACTATTAAAATACCTAGCCATTTATCCTTTTTATTAAAATTAAATTTAACTTTTCCACAAGTAATTTTATATATCCAACTTAATATAGCTATACCAATACCAAGAAAATTATATATCTCACTTGGCATTATCATTGAATACATTATAAACTCAAATTCGTCTATAATTCCCAATCCCATTAAAATTGTATTAAATATAATAGGAATTATAAGCCAATAACTAGCAATCGTCCAAGTTCTAACTAAAATAAGAGTTAAAGTCATAATACTTAATAATATGAATTTAATCTTTTGTTCTGTTGTATACTTTTTATAATTAAAAATTTCTAAAAAGTTACTTATTCTATTCATTAATACCTCCTTTAACCTCATTGTATAAATCCTCATGCTTTTTTATAAAAATACTTAAATCATAATTCTTTTTGAAATTAAAAAAAGCTTCATTCGCAATTAAATCCAATTCTTCCCTATCTTTATTTAAAGCTTGCTTTATCCCATCCGAAATATCAGTAGGTTCATTAGATTTTAATTCTATACATTGATTTTCTTTTAAAAGTTTTTTTATACCACCAACTTTATATGCTATTATTGGTATTTTATAACTCATTGCTTCTAATAATATTACTGGTAGTCCTTCCATATCTGATTGAATTATTAAACAATCTGATTTATCAAAGACATCTCTTACATCCTCGATAAAGCCTAAAAATTCAACTTTTTCTTTTAGATTATACTCATCTACCTGTTTTTTTAGTTCATTCTCTAACTCACCTGTTCCAGCTATTAAACACTTTAAATCATAACCATCATTATTTAGACTTAAAAGTGATTTTAACAATTTATTATGAGCTTTTACTGCGGTTAATCTACCTATACTACAAATAACAAGGTTCTCATGTTCTTGCTTTTCTCTTTTAATTAAACCCTTTAATCCATTTTTTATAAAAATCAGTTTTTCCTTTTTAACATTTAAATTATTTATAAAGAATTTTTCTAATTCATCCGAAACAACTATATATCTTTCATTAAAATTTAATAAATATTTTTGTATCCAACAATATACTTTACCTTTTATCTTATTAGTTGTATCAAAATCAGCTCTACTATGGATAGTAGTAACTAATTTACACTTAGTCATCTTAGATAATAAAACTCCAAAAATTTCAGATGTAACTCCATGAGCATGAATTATATCTATTTTATTGTCTTCTATATACTTTTTTAATTTAAATAGACTCTTTAAAATTTTCTTTTTATCATTTTCAATAAATATACAATTTTGATTATTATTTTTAGATTTTATTACATTAAAAAATTTAGTATCTTTTAAAGCTACTAAATGCATATTAATATTTGAATAATCATAAAAAAACAAATTCTCTATTACTTTTTCAGCACCACCATAATCTCTACCTAAATCAATTATTAAAACATTTATCATTACTTACTCCTTAATTTCATCAATAAAATGTTTTATAAATTTAGGATACTTAACAAAATATCTAGAAAATAGTCTTTTAGGTTCTTTCATAAATCTATAAAACCATTCCATCCCTATTTTCTGAACAAATTTCGGAGCTCTTTCGATTTCTTCTGAATATATTTTTAGTGCTCCTCCAATAGCTATTGCAATATTTACATTAAGCTTTTCTATATTCTCAGTAATCCAAATTTCCTGCTTAGGAGAGCCCATACCAACAAAAAGTATCTTAGAATTTGTCTCATTTATTTTTTTTACTATTATTTCATTGTCTTCTTCACTAAAATAACCATTATTATAATTTATCAAATTAATATTATTAAAATCTCTTTCTATATTGGATTTTAATTTTTTCAAGGTATCATCAGTAGCACCTAAAAAGAATATATTTAAATTTTTTTTATCGGCTAACTTTAATAATTCATCCATTAAATCAACACCTGTTATTTTGTATATTGGTGTTTTTTTAACCTTTGCCGTAGCTACTACTGGCCATCCGTCAGCAATTATATATTCAGCCTTACTATATTTAGAAAAAACTTTTTCATTAGATTTTATATTAATTATGTGATCTACATTGGGCGTATATACTCTTACCTTTTTATTTTCATCTATATCCTTTTCTAGTTCTATTTTTATGTTTTCTAAATTCTTATCATAAAAATCTAGATTAAAAATCTTAACCATCAATTACTCTCCTTAAAATTAACTAGCATTTTCATCTCCAAATAGTACAAAAAATGTTTTAAATATAAGCTTAGCATCTAAACTTAAACATCTTTCATGTACATATTTAATATCTAGTTTCATCCAGTCTTCAAATCCAATTGAATTTCTGCCCATAACTTGCCAGTAACATGTCAATCCAGGTTTAACAGTAAGCCTTTCCATCATCCATGGTTCAAACTCTACAACTTCTTTAGGTAAACTTGGTCTTGGTCCAACTAAAGTCATTTCACCTTTTAATACATTGATTAATTGAGGTAACTCATCAATACTTGTCCTCCTTATAAATTTACCTATTTTAGTTATCCTAGGATCGTTTTTCATCTTAAACATTGGACCAGACATTTCATTTTGTTCTTTTAACTTTACTTTAATCTCTTCAGCATTAATTACCATTGATCTAAACTTGTACATATTAAAAGTCTTCCCCTTAAAGCCAACCCTTTCTTGTGAAAAAAATATTGGTCCTTTAGAATCTAATTTTATTAAAATTGATATTATTAAAAATATTGGACTTAATACAATTAACCCTAAAGTTGAAGCTAGTATATCTATTAGTCTTTTTACAAATAAATATACTATTTTATCTTCATTAATATTATTCCCCACCTCATCTTTGATAAAAACTTTTTCTTCAACCAAACTCAACACTCTCCTCAGATTTTATTTCAACTTAGAGAACAAATTTTTCAAAAACAAAAGCTACTCCGTCTTCCTCATTACTTTTTGTAATAAAGTCAGCTTTTTCTTTTACTTCTTCAAAAGCATTTCCCATGGCAACTCCAAGACCTGCATACTCTATCATATGAAGGTCATTTCCAGCGTCTCCAATTGCTATAACTTCTTCTCTTTTTATACCTAAGCTTTCAGCTAGAGATTTAACCCCTTCTCCTTTATTACAAGTCTTACTTAAAAACTCTAAGAAATAAGGAGCACTTCTTACTACAGTATATTTTTCATATACTTCTTCTGGTAACTTCTTAATTCCTTCTTCTAGAACTTCTGGTTCATCAATCATCATTATCTTTATTATTTCTTCATCTTCTTTGATGTCATTATAATCAGCTTTACAAACTTCTATTCCGTTTATTCTACCTTCTAATTCTGTATATTTATTCATCTTAGGAGTTACACAGCCAAAATTAGAAAAAGCATGTATATTAACTTCAACATTTTTGCTTACTTCATATAAATATTTTAAATCGCTACCTTTTAAAGTATCTCTACAAATTACTCTATCAGGTCCAACTTCCTTAACTATAGCTCCGTTAAAAGTTAAAACATACTCATCATTATGAAATAAATCTAATTCTTCTAAATATCTTTTTACTCCATCTACTGGTCTTCCTGTTGCTAAAACTACTTTTACATTTTTTTCTCTTGCTTTTTTTATTGCTTCCTTTGTTTTCTCAGATATAGTTTTATCTTCTTTCAATAAAGTTCCATCCATATCTATAGCTACTAATTTATACATTTATTCACCTCTTAAACGTTATATAAAATATATTTTGAATTTTTTCATTTGATATTAGGTAATTATATCAAAATTATTATGTTATTTCATTATTTTTTGACATATACATTTAAGATTATATCATATGATTATTTCTTTTCAAATTATTGCAAATAAATTGTAATAATTTGTTCTTATTATTAGTGTACACTAAAATTTTTATTAATTATTTTTAAGGAATTTAAAATATTGAAATACTTCTATCATGTTGATATAATGAAATTTGTCATTTATTAGAGCTTTCGATTTAATTGATATAATAGATTTGACTAAAAAATACATTAAATATAAATTATTTTACTATTTTCAAAATTATTATAAATACATAATTTAATGGGGGTTTAATATGCCAGTTAGAATTGCAATACTTGGTGGTCCAAGATGTGGAAAAACTACTTTAATACAACAACTTTATGTTGAATTTAAAATCAGAGGCTTAAATGTGGGAGCCGCAACTGAATATAGTACAGAATACCTTAAAGAAAAAGGTATGATAGAAACTATTTCTGAACAATACGGTATTTATTTAGGACAACTTCGTTTAGAAGAATCATTAAATCAATTTGATTATGCTTTAACAGATTATGCAACTTTCGTACCATATATTTATGGAAGATTTATGCTAGGTGATAAAAAAAGATCTGTAAAAGAAATTGAAATACTAAAAGATCTTTACCATTTAGCTCTTAAAGATCTTCAAAAGTATGATCATATATTCTTTGTTCCTAGAGAATTTGGTTATACTCAAGATGGTGTTAGATGGCAAGATGAATCAACTGCCTCTGCCGTTGATAATGCATTAAAGCAATTTTTAGATAGCGAGAATGTTAAATACACAACTATAGAAGGTTCAACTAAGGATAGAGCTAAACAAATACTATCTATTGTTGGATTAGATAATAAAGACGCACTGCCTACTATGAGAGAACTTAAAAAGAAAAATTCAAAATAAAATATATAAAATAGGTCATATTAAAGGTTAAGAATATGACCTATTTTTTTACTTAAAAGTATTTATTAATTTGATAGTTATTTTATGATATAATAGTCTAGGCTATTTAAGAGATAAAACAATTATTTTCTTAATCTTTCATATTTATATATATTAATGAAGGAAAATAGTTAATATTTTAATATACATAAAAAAATTAAGGAGGAAATTAGATTGAGCGATTTAATTAAGGAAATAGAGAAAAGAAGAACCTTTGCCATCATATCTCACCCTGATGCTGGTAAAACTACTCTTACTGAAAAATTCTTACTTTATGGAGGAGCTATTAGAATGGCTGGTTCTGTAAAGGCTAGAAAAGCTGCTACACACGCAGTTTCTGACTGGATGGAAATAGAAAAGCAAAGAGGTATCTCTGTTACTTCATCTGTTATGCAATTTAACTATGGTGGATATTGTATAAACATACTAGATACTCCTGGTCACCAAGACTTCTCAGAAGATACATATAGAACACTTATGGCTGCCGACTCAGCTGTTATGGTTATAGATGGAGCTAAAGGGGTTGAGGATCAAACAAGAAAATTATTCCAAGTTGCTTCATTAAGAGAAATTCCTATATTTACTTTTGTAAACAAAATGGATAGAGAAACTAGAGATCCATTCCAACTTCTAGAAGATATTGAAAGTGAACTTGGTATAAAATCTTACCCAATGAATTGGCCAATAGGATGTGGAAGTCACTTTAAAGGTGTTTATGATAGAGCTACAAACACAATACACTTATTTGATGGTGGAAACCATGGACAAAGTGAAGTTTCAACTATAACTGGTGACTTAGAAGATCCTAAATTTAAAGAACTTCTAGGTGAAGATTTACATAATAAGTTAATGGAAGATGTTGAACTATTAGATATAGCTGGTGACGAATTTGATTTAGAGAAAGTTAGAAAAGGAGAATTAACTCCTGTATTCTTTGGATCAGCTCTTACAAACTTTGGAGTTGAGCCATTTTTAAATGACTTCTTAAAACTAACTACTTCTCCACTTCCAAGAAATTCATCAATAGGTGAAATAGATCCTATGACTGAACCATTCTCAGCTTTCGTATTTAAAATACAAGCTAACATGAATAAAGCTCATAGAGATAGACTTGCTTTCATGAGAATATGTTCTGGTAAATTTGAAAAAGGAAAAGATGTTTTCCACGTTCAAGGTGGTAAGAAGGTTAAACTTGCTCAACCTCAACAATTCTTAGCTCAAGATAGAGAGGTTGTTGAAGAAGCTTACGCTGGAGATATCATAGGGGTATTTGACCCAGGTATATTCTCAATAGGAGATACTTTATGTTTAAATCCTAAGAAATTCAAATTTGAAGGTATTCCTACATTTGCTCCTGAACACTTTGCTAGAGTTAAACCTGTAGATACTATGAAAAGAAAACAATTCATAAAAGGTGTTACTCAAATAGCTCAAGAAGGTGCTATTCAAGTATTTAAAGAATTACACATCGGTATGGAAGAAATCATAGTTGGTGTTGTTGGTGTTCTTCAATTTGAAGTTTTAGAATATAGATTAAAAAATGAATACAATGTTGATATAAAAATGGAAAGACTTCCATTTAGATATGTTAGATGGATTGAAAATGATAATATAGATGTAGATTCACTAAACTTAACTTCTGATACAAAGAAAGTTAAAGACTTTAAAGATAGAAATCTACTTATATTCCAAAATGACTGGGGTATTTCATGGGCTATAGATCACAACCCTGGAATAATACTTTCAGGTGTTGGTAAATCTAACGACTAATACATTATTTTAAAGAAAACACATGATTTTAAGAAAACTCTTAAAGAATCATGTGTTTTTTTACATTTAACAAGTTAACACTTAGTTCATATTTAAACTTAATGTGTGCTATGATAAATTTATAGCAACATTACTTTTAATTAAATAATACCCTCTATTTCAATTGAAATTTAATTTAAAACAAATCTAAAAAACTTAATGAAATTATTAATTTTTTATTAACTAAGTTAATTAAAGTGGTAAAAGAAAGAAGGGAATATATGAAAGATAATATACTTAAAAAGATTAAACTTAATAAACCACTTAGCTTTTTTATTTTAATAATATGGTGTGCAGTTGTAGCATTTTTATTTTTTACTGCCCCTTCCCTATCAAAGCTAGTTAGTGAAAAAGGAGGAATACAATTACCTGATGATTATTCTTCTAAAATTTCAGATATACTCCAATCAGATAATAAATTTAATAGCAAAGATAGCTATATAGCTGTTTTTCACTCAAGTAATAAATTAACAGATGAAAATCTAAAAAATATAAAAGATACCATTGATAGATTAAAATCAAAAGAAAATAGTGATTATATTCAAAGTATAAATGATAGTTTTGATACTCCTCAGCTAAAAAATCAACTTAACTCTGAAAATGGTAAAACTATTATAGCCTTAATGACAGTAAATCCAAAGGATTCCTCTGTAAGTACAATAGAAAAAACTTTAAATGATGAATTAAAAACTCCAGGGGTTGAAACCTATGTTACAGGACAAAGTCTTATAGAGAATGATGTTAATGTGGCTGCACAAAAAGGACTAAACAAAACTCAAACAATAACTGTAATATTTATATTCATAGTACTTATATTATTGTTTAAATCAGTAGTTACTCCATTTATTCCTTTACTTACTGTAGGAATAAGTTATTTAGGAGCTCAATCTGTTGTTGGGATTTTAGCAGATAAATTTAATTTTCCTCTTTCAAACTATACTCAAATATTTATGATTTGTATAATGTTCGGTATTGGAACTGATTACTCTATTTTGCTACTTAATAGATTTAAAGAGGAATTAGCTAATGGAAATAATAGACTTGATTCTGTAAAAACAACCTTTAAAACTGCTGGTAAAACAGTTTTATCTAGTGCTACTCCAGTGTTTGTTGTTTTTGCATCCTTAAATTTTATTGGATTTAATTTATATAGAAGTGCCGTAGCTGTAGCAATTGGTATATTATTTTTAATTGCAGTCTTATTTACAATTTTCCCAGCAGTAATGATTATATTAGGAAAGAATATTTTCTGGCCTGTTAAAGGAACCTTTAAAGCAGAAGAAAATAGACTTTGGGCTAAGTTAGCTAATAAAGCATTTAGTAAACCAATTCCTATACTTGGAGCTATATTCACCATACTTTTACTTCCTATTTTATTTAATAACTTTCATCAATCATTTAACAATTTAAATGAAATTGGGGATACTTACTCTGCTAAGGAAGGATTTAATATAATAGCAGATGACTTTGGTATAGGACAAGCATCTCCTGTTTCAATATACATAGAAAATGATGATGATATGAGAAAGCCTGAATATGTAGCCTTAATAGAAAAACTTTCTAATAATCTACAAAACTCTAGTAATGATATAAAATCAGTATTAAGTGTTACTAGACCAACAGGAGTTCGTCTTGATGAAATTTATGTAAATGACCAAGCTGGTCAAGTTTCACAGGGTATAGATAAGGCAAATAATGGATTAAACAAAATAAATGATGGATTAAGTGATGCTAGTAAAAAAATAGATTCATCAAAGAGCAAGTTAAAGGGGGCTGAAGAAGGTACAGCTAAGCTTCAAGAAGGTACTAAAAAAACTGAAACTGGAGTTTCCAAGCTTCAAAGTGCTCTTAATAAACTTGTGGAAAGTATTCGTGAAGAACATAATGGAGCTACAGAGCTAAAAGATTCCATAGACGGTGCCTTAGATAAAGTTAATTCTTTAAAACTAAGTAAATCTCAACTTGAAGAAGATTATAGTGCCATAGTTAATTCTGCTAATGATGTTCTTGAAAATTTAAACAAAATTAGTTCCTTAACAGGTAATCCAAATTCAGTTAATGTAGATACTAGTAAACTTAAAGAATCTCTTTCATCATTGAATTCTCATTTAAGTGAATATTCAAAGTCACATCCAGAGGTTTTAAATGATGAAAATTTCAAAAAATTCTCTGATGATATTAATAATTTAAATAATAACTCTAATAATTTACAAGGAACTTTTAATAATACTCCAGAGATTAAAGCAATAAATGAAAGCATAAGTGCATTAAAAGTTTTAATAAACACTTTAAATAGTAAAAAGGATACTGTAATAAATGATTTAGACAAATTTAATTCTGGAATTTCTGAAATTGAAAATGGATTAAAGACTTTAGATAGTGGTCTTGACAAATCCTTAGCAGGGGGAGAAGAAATTTCATCTAAAGTTCCTGAAATTTCAAATGCCTTAAACCAAATAGCTAATGGTCAATCTAAAATCCAAGATGGTTTCAAAGAATTTTCTGGCCAAATAAATGAATTATCTAATGGACTTGAGGCTGGTTCTAATGGATTAACTGAAATTCAAAATGGTCTTAAGTATGCTAATGGATTTATAAATGATTGGTCAAATCTATCTTATAATCTTTCAGGAATTTGTGTACCAATTGAGGTATTTAGTAATGATGAATTTAAAAAATCCCTAAATCAATATATGAGTTCAGATGGTAAATTAGCAGTAATAAATGTAATTACTACAAAGAATCCTTATTCTAATGAAGCAGTTAATGAAATTCCTAATCTTAAATCTCTTGTTCAAGATGGAGTTAAAGGAACTAAGTTAGAAAATGCTAATATAGGTATTGGTGGAATGGCTAGTACAACATACGAAACTAAAAGGATGGCTGACTCTGATTATGATAAAGCTTTAATATTTGTAATAGTCGGAGTATTTATTACCTTAATTATTATATTAAGATCTTTAACAATGCCAATTTACTTAATGATTTCTTTATTACTAACTTATTTTACTTCAATAAGTGTAATACAATTTGTTGTCACTAAAATCATGGGATATCCAGGTATATCATGGATAACATCATTCTTTGGCTTTGTAGTTTTAATGGCTTTAGGTATAGATTACTCAATATTTATAATGACAAGATTTAACCAAGATCTTAATGGTTCCATAAAGGATCGTATAATAAGAACAATGAAAAGCATGGGTGGTGTAATAATATCTGCCGTAATAATCCTTAGTGGTACCTTTGCAGCCTTACTTCCATCTGGAGTATTATCCTTAATTGAAATTTCCATGGTGGTTCTAACAGGCATACTTTTATATGTTGTCTTTGTTCTTCCTCTATTTATTCCAGCAATGGTAAAAATATTTGGAAAGGCAAATTGGTGGCCATTTAAACCAGCCTTATCAAAAGAGGATAAAAATTTAGATGATTCCACTACTATTGTTACAACAGTGGTCACAACTACTACCACAACTACCACTACAACTAAAAATGGTTCTTCTACCATAACAAAAAAAGAATCCAAAACAACTACAACCAAGGAATAAAATAAATAATATAGAGAATTTTATAGAAAGCTTCTACTTTGCAAAATAAATTTACATGATTTTTATAAAAATAAAGAGACTAAAATCCTAAATTTTACGATTTTAGTCTCTCTTTATTTAAGAAAATATTTTTAAAATACTAAATAAAAAACTTAACTTTTCATTTAATCTCATATAAAATTAATATCTTCTATATTATAAAAAATATGGTTAAATTAATCTAATACAAACTTTTCTATAGCCTTAGCTACTCCATCATTTTCATTTGTGTCTGTTATGTAATCAGCTTTTTCTTTTAAAAATTCTTCTGCATTTCCCATAGCTACTCCAAGTCCTGCAAACTCTATCATACTAAGATCATTTTCACTATCTCCTAAACACATAATCTCTTCCCTGTTTATATTTAATATATCAGCTAAAACTTTTACGGCACATCCTTTTGAAGTACCTTTATTCATTACTTCAAAGTTACTTGGTGAAGAACTTACAACTTCTAAATCTTCATATTTTTTCAATTCTTCTTTTGCCTTAAATAAATCATTAAGCTTATTACTATCATTTTCTATACAAATAGCCTTAAGTATATGTTTCCCATAAGTTTTAAAAGCTTCTCTAAAATCTATTCCTTCTGAAAACATTACCTTTTCCTTTGATTCTCCCATCATTCTATTCATAACCTTATAGCCATGCTCTTCTGGAACAATCTTTTCAGAGATTACAGTGTTTGGTGTATTAAAATAGGCCATATTAATATCATATTTTTTTATGACATCATATATTCTATCTAGTTGATCCTCATTTAAAACAGATTCATATATTACTTTATCTTCATCCTTTTCTCTTATAAAAGCACCATTACATGATATTATAGGGGTTTTAACTCCTAAAAGTCCTGCATAATATTTAGCTGAGGCAAATAATCTACCTGTTGTTACAGCTACCTTTACACCTCTCTCTGTAGCTTTTCTTATAGCCTCTTTATTTCTTTCACTAATTTCATGTTTATTATTTAATAATGTTCCATCCATATCTATACATATTAATTTATATGACATAATTAAATTCTCCCTCCAAACTTCCAACTGTGTATTATCTATTTTTCTTCTTATTATACCATCCTAAAGTATAGTATTTCTTTTTTCAACTTTATTAATTCCACTTTAGATAAATATAAGTTACTTAAAACTTATTAATAATAGTTTTAACAAAATAACACATAGGTTTCCTAAAACTATACTAATTACCAAGCAAACTCTAATTTTAGCTTAATAACTAAATTTATTTTGGGAAAAATAAATTTAAGCTAAAAATTTAGAGATTAAAACTCTAATTTATAGCTATATTAATAATTTGTTTTTTATTAATATAACTTTAATTTATCTAATTTAAATTAAATCATTAATCTAAAAAAACTCAAAATTAAAATTTGAAAGGGGAAATAAACATGAGTAAAAAATATCCTCCAAAAGATAGAGACTTTTATAGTCCAGAAAAACATGATTTAGTTTCTTATTCTAAGACTGGTAAAACTTACACTAAATTGCCAAACCCATTAGAAGATGACATAGTTTGCAACAATATATCCTATAGTGAATTTGACTATATAGAAGGCGATATGCTAGATGACGATGATATTTAAATATAAAAAATGGGATGTAAATTTCTACATCCCACTTTTGTTATAATTAATAAAAATTATATTAACTAAATATATTGAAAATTATTAATAGACTAAATTCTAAAGAATTCAGTGAATGACTTTATACAATCAAAATGATCTTTAACAGCACCAAACTCTCTTATTGAATGCATTGCTAATATTGGAGTTCCCATATCAACTGATCTTATTGGTAAATGAGTTGATGATATTGGTCCTATAGTTGAACCACCTCTCATATCTGATCTATTAACAAACTTTTGAACATTAACTCCTGCATTTCTACATATCATTTCATAAACAGCTGATGAATCACTATCACTTGTATAGCTTTGTGATGCTGCTATTTTTATTACAGGTCCTTTTCCTAAAACAGGTCTAACTACAGGATCGTGTTTTTCTCCTAAATTTGGATGAACAGCATGAGCTAAATCTGCTGAAATCATAAATGATTCTGATAATGATCTTAAGAAATCCTCTCTATCTTTACCTAAAGCTAGGACTATTCTTTCTAATATTGTTTTTAAGAAATCTGAATCTCCACCTTGTTTAGTAGCACTTCCAACCTCTTCATTATCAAAACATACCATTACATTAGTAGCTTGTGATACCTCAGCATCCATTAATGCTTTAATACCTGCATGAACCATTGATAAATCATCTAATCTTCCTGAAGATATAAACTCTTCATTTAATCCCATTAAGCAACCTTTTTCATATTCATATGGATATAATTCAAAATCAAGAATATCCTCTTTTTCACAATATAACTCTTTTGCTAAAAGTTCAACTAAATAATTACCTTTTTCTAAAGTTTCATTAACAAGTGATAATAAAGGTAATGTATCCTTTTGTCTATTTATTTTATATCCATCATTAACTTCTCTATTCATATGAATAGCTAAGTTTGGAATTATAAGTATAGGTCTATTTATATTAACTATCTTATTTACTGGTTTTAATGGATTTTTACTTACTAAGGATACTCTTCCAGCTAAAGCTAGTGGTCTATCAAACCAAGTATTTAGTATTGGTCCTCCGTAAACTTCTGTATTTAATTTTACATAAGTATTTTCAACTGTAATCTCTGGATTTGGTTTTATTCTAAATCCTGGTGAATCAGTATGAGCACCAATTATTTTAAATCCATTTTCAGCAATATCACCTTTACCAACTCTAAAAGCAATTAAAGCTGAATCATTTTTAGTTACAAAATACTTTCCTTCCACTTCTAAGTTCCATCTATCAGCCTCTTTTAATTCTTTAAAGCCTTCAAATTCTAAAGTGTCCTTAACATTCTTTACTGCATGAAAAGCTGTTGGACTTTCATATAAAAAATTAATTAATTCATTTGCAATAACTTTTTCCATATGTATCTCACCTTTCTGTATAAAATAGATACTTTTAATTATACTTTACCACAAAATCCATAATTAACAAAATCTTAAAGTTATCCAAAAAGCACTTCCTTTATTCAAAAATTTACACTATTTAAATATATTCACAACTAATTAAACCTTAATATAATCTTTACTTACATATCCATTCTTAGTACCTGTACTAGCATTAAATTGAACCTTATACCAACCATTTTCCTCTCCTAAAATTTTAACTTTATCTCCTGATAATAAGTATCCAATAACTTGATATGAAGTTCCTGGACCAGTTCTAACATTTAGATTTGTACTTACCCCATATACAGTTCCTTCTTTAATTACACTATCATTTCCATTATTAGATCCTTCATTGACTATAGTTATATATGACTTTGAAGCATATCCAACCTTACCATTGAATTTTATTTTATACCATCCATCTACTTCTTTAATTATCTCTACCTTATCATTATTATGTAAAGTACCTATTACTCCGTAGTTGCTTCCTGGACCACTTCTCATATTTAAGGCACTATTTACCTTTACTACCCCTTGCTTATTCACTGATACAGATGGTTTTTCTATTTCAATATCCTCATTAGTTTCTTCATCCTCAGGATTTTCATTAATTATTGATATATAATCCTTACTTACATATCCATATTTCTTTTTAACTCCATCTATATAGTCAATTTTGTACCATCCATTTAACTCTTCATATATTCCTACCACTTGATTTCTATTTAATTTATGTACTATTCTTCCTGAAGTGCTTGGACTCTCTCTTACATTAAGAACAGAAGCATTAGTAACTTTTCCCTGCATTTTAGGCTTTAACCCGTCATTTTCTAAGCTTCCATCTCCACCAGAAATTCTCTCTTTAAAATAAGGCCATAAACTTGGTCTATCTTCAATCATCATCCTTGAACATGTTTTTCCACTTGCATCTCTATGCATAACAACGTTTTCTGCTGGTATATTATATTTATTCATTAGATATTTAGTTAATTCAATTCCATTTTCTAAAGTTTTATCAAAATCATTTCCCTTATTAACACATAGTTCTATAGCAATAGTTGTGGAATTATTTATATTTGGATTATTACCATCTCCAACATGCCACCCCTTCCAAGTATCTTCTAAAGCTTGAATAATATTGCCTTCATCAATTATATAATGTGCTGATGCTTTAGCATTTGGATGATTTGCAAAGTAATTTCTATTAGCCATAGCATTAGCACCAGCTTGTCTATTATCAGTATCATGTATAACTATATATTTTGGATTTATAGTAATTCCTTGAGAGTAATTTATATCTATCAATTGTTTGTTTACTTTTATTCCATTTATAACAGGTGTGTTCTCTGTATTTTTTGCATTTCCATTATTAACTTCATGGTAGTCACCAGCTATACAATTACTTTCCTTATGATTTTCATTTTGAACTTCTTCTCCCTTATTTTCATCTGCTAGAACAATTTCATTAAAGCTTGAAATATTCATAGCTAAAGTACACGACAGTAATAAAGCACTTATTTTTCTTCTATTCATATGTCTTTTTCTCTCCTATATTTCATAATTTCCCTATATTAAAAATTCCCCAATTTGCTTATTATTTTATATTCTATTTCAATATTTTTCAATATAAAATATTATGATATAATATAATGAGATTTAGTTGAATAAATTTATATAACTTCTAGGTTTTATTTTTTTAAATCAACTATAATAATTATTTTTTAATTTAATATAAACTTAATTTAAAACTTAATAAAAATGGAGAGATGATTAATATGTTTTCAAATCTTATAATAAAAACCTTCATTAAGGATTACAAAAACACAGAAAATGAAAGTGTTAGAAGTTCTTATGGGTACTTAGCTAGTATAGTTGGAATAATTGTTAATATAATTTTATTCTTAATAAAATTTTCTGTAGGATTAATTTCAGCAAGTATAGCTATAACAGCAGACGCCTTTAATAACTTATCTGATGCTGGCTCTTCTGTAATAACAATGATAGGTTTTAAATTAGCTAAAATGCCAGCTGATAAAGAGCATCCATTTGGACATGGTAGAATTGAATATATTTCAGCTCTAATCGTAGCATTCATGGTAATGTTAGTAGGTTTTCAATTTACCAAGTCATCAATTGAAAGAATTCTTAATCCAACACCTGTAACCTTTGAAGTAATTCCTTTTATTCTACTTGTAGTATCAATATTCTTTAAATTTTGGTTAAGTAGATTTAATAAATTAACAGGTAATAGAATAAATTCTTCAGCTCTTAAGGCTGCTTCAGTTGATGCTTTAGGGGATGTATTTACTTCAACATGTGTTGTTATATCATTTTTAGCTGCAAAATTTACTACTTTCCCTATTGATGGATATATAGGTGTTATTGTTTCACTAGCTATTCTATATGCTGGATTTACTTTAGTAAAAGAGACTATAAATCCACTTTTAGGAGAAGCACCTGATCCAGAGCTTGCTAAAAATATTAGAGAAATGGTTCTATCATATGATCATATAATAGGAGTTCATGATCTTATAATTCATAACTATGGTGTAGGTAAATGCATGGCTTCAATTCATGCAGAAATACCTTCTGACATAAATGTTATGAAAATACATGATATTATAGATATGGCTGAAAGAGAAATTTCTAAAAAACTAAAGATTTATTTGGTAATTCATATGGACCCTATTTGTTTAGAAGATGATGAAATAAAACAGGCTAAAGAAGAAATAGACAAAATAATAAAATATAACCCACTAATAGAATCAATGCACGATTTTAGAATTGTTGGCCATGGTAACAAGAAAAATCTTATATTCGATATTGTTGTTAACCCAGAAAAACTAAGAAAAGTTATGTCTGAAAGTGAGCTTAAAGAAGAAATTATAAAGGCAGTAAAAGAAACTCACCCTCAATATAACTGCATAATAACTATTGATAAAGATTTTACTTGTTAAAAGAGAAAGTAGCTATGAATTTTCATAGCTACTTTTTTTATACAAACTTGAGAACTTATATTAAAAATATTTAAAACTTATTTTTTCAAAGTCTCCTTCTTATTAATTATTTTTAAAATAATCTGATCTTATTATCTTAGTTGATATATCATAAGATTGTTTAACATGATTTAATTCATCTTGAGATTTAGCTTCTCCTGCTACTTCACCCTCTGGCAATGCTACTATATTTCTATTTGTATTTAAAAGATTTCTTCCTATTACATTTCTTAAGCCGCTATCATTAATCCCTAAAAGATATGAAACTGTTGGCATAACATCTATAAGTCCACCTTTAGTTTCTATTGTTTTTCCTTGTATTGATGGATTATAGATTATAAGTGGTACTTTTTTCTCATTAAGCTTCCAATAGTTACCGTCAAAATTAACATCTTTTAATTGCTCTTTATAATATTTATTTGGACCAGCATGATCACCATATATAACAAATACAGTATCATCAAATCTTCCTTCTTCTTTTAGCTTGTCCATAAACATTTTAATAGCTTCATCTGTATATCTTACTGTTTTAAAGTATTGTCCTATAAGAGTTCCTTCTATTTCACTAGGTATTTTTATTGTTGTATGTGCATCATCAATCTCAAAAGGACCATGATTTGTTAAAGTAACAGTAAATAGATAGAATGGTTGTTTTAAATCCCCAGCCTTGGTAGCTAATTGAGTTAAGTAACTCTTATCTGAAATTCCTAATCCAATTATTTCATCTTCATTAAAGTCATATAATGTATATGAATTTTGGAATTTTAGTAAACTGTGGTGTACTTCCCCCCAATTCCAACTTCCAGCTACTTCTGGATGAGCTGAAACTGTAGTATAACCATTCTTTTCTAATATAGATGGCAATGTTGTTAAAGTTCTACTTGGATAAGCAAAAGATGTAGCAGTATTAGTTATTGGTAACATACCTGTATTAACCATTAAATCTGCATCTGAACTAAATCCAGTTAAGTTTTCTTCATAAATATTAGGGAAATAATATGAATTCTTTAGTATTGAATTTAATGTAGGAGTTATCTCCTGTCCATCAATTTTTTTATTTATAACAAAATCTTCTAAAGATTCAATTTGTAACACAACTAAGTTTTTGCCTTTTAATTCCCCTTTATATTGATTGTCTGGTAAGTTTTCATAATTTGCATCAAGCCAATTTTTAACTTCTTGTTTTTCTTCATTGCTTAATTTTATATCCTTATCAAGAACTAAGGTCTTATAAATATCAAAGAAATGATATCCTAAAGGAGTAGCTCTGAAAATTCCACTAGTTGGTGTCCAAGCAACCCTTAAAAATCCTTTTTCTCCATTAGTTATATCCTTAACATCATATAAATAGTATTTTCCTAACACACATCCACTTGGTACTAAGAATGTTAATAAAAATGCTATAACTCTATATTTTACCTTTCCAAAATACCAATCCTTAGTGTATTTTCTAAATAATATGTAAAGTATAGGTAATAATACTAAGTCTATTATAAATAATAGCATCCTACTTCTAAAGAAGATAAGATCCTTATTTAAAGGATTAAATAAATCTGGGTAAATTAAAAACTTTATTGATGGAAAAGTTCCATACAGTCTGTAATAAAGTAAATCAAAAATTAAAAGTGCTGAAATTCCTAAGTCTACAATATATAGATAAATAAACTTTCCCCATCTTTTAAATAAAAATCCAAAACTTATGAATATTAATGGGAATAAAAGATATATTATCTTATAATCTATTAATCCATATACAAATCCTAAATTCAGCTCCATTCCACTATTGCTTTTTAGCATTGTACAAAAAACAGTTATCTTAAATACAAGTAAAATATAAAATAAAATTTCTAAAGGAAACTTTTTAAAGAATCCACCTATTTTACTTAAAAGTCCATTACTTTTAGCCATAAATCTTCTGCTACTAAAAATATGGTCAAATATATCCATATTGAGATTATTCCTTCTTCATAGAACCTCGCCTTGCCTAAGCTACTACGATTTTGTATGGCTCTCCAAAGGCTTAAATTCCGAAGTTAGCCCTCCGTACATATATAAGTGCTTTTGATTTTAAGCTATCTTATATTCTTTAGCATTTTTAAGATTAATACTTGCGTTTAAATCTCTATCAATAGCAAATCCACAATCACATTTATAAATTCTGTCTGATAGTTTTAAATCTTTCTTAATCTTTCCACAATTACTACAAGTCTTTGATGATGGATAAAATCTATCAACTATTCTAAGTTCTATATGATTTTCTTTACATTTAACTGTTAACTTAGTTTTAAATTCAAAAAACTTCTGACTTGCAATAGCTTTAGATAAATGCTTATTCTTCATCATTCCTTTAACATTTAAATATTCAATAGTTACATAGCTTGGTTTTTGATTAACTATTGAAAATACTGTTTTATTTATATAATCAGTTCTTATATTTGTTAATCTCTGATGAAGTTTTTGTACTTTGACTATTTGTTTTTGAATATTTTGACCAGTAGCTCTCCCTTCTTTTATATTTTTATTTCTTATTTTTAAGCTTTCATATTTCCTTGAAAGTTTTCTTTGCTCTCTTTTTAGTTTCTTTTCGATTTTCTTAACTGTTGAAGTTTTATTTATGTTTTTAAACTTACTTCCATCACTACATACAGCAAATTCTTTTACTCCTAAATCTATACCTAAACCTTCATTAGTAGATTTATATACTTTTTTATCATCTTCTTCAACAAGTATAGATACATAATATCTATCTGCTTTTTGACTAACTGTACCACTTTTAACTACTGAATTTATAGGAATATATCCAAACTCTTTTAATCTTACCCATCCAAGTGTTGGTATTTTTACTCTATGTCTTTCTAAAGTCCAATCGGTCTTATTATTCTTAGGAAAATAAGCTTTTACATCTTGATTTTTCTTTTTCTTAAATTTTGGAAAACCTTTAGCTTTTTTAAAGAAATCTCTAAAAGCTTTATCTCCATTCATAATAGCTTGTTTAGTAGCTTTTGAAGATACTTCTTTAATCCATTTTACCTCTTGATTATTAGGGATATATTCATTATTTAACCATTTTGAAAAATCCATCCCACTAATAAACTTTCCTTTTCTTTCGTAAATTTCTTTATTACGAGCAATATAAAAATTATACACAAATCTTGATACGCCAATAGTTCGGTGTATTTTAGACTTTTGTTCAGCAGTAGGATTAATCTCTATCTTATACGCTCTTTTCAACTTCTTCATCCTTTCTAATCTTTTTTAAAATCCTCAATAACTTCATCTGCTATTATTCCTTTAGTATTAGAATATTATCTAAGAAATTCAATTTAATTTTTTAAATCACCTTTTGGATTAGAAGTTGAAACTCATGTATAAATAATAATTGTGCAAATTTTTTTGCTTTATAGTGTTTGCTTATATAATATTAGAATATATTTGATTGCATTTTTAGCAACTAGATAGCATCTCCTTTCAAATTAACACTCTTTAATCATTCTATCCAAATTTAAAGAAAAAGAAAAGAGAGAGTAGATTTAATAAAGAATTTAAAGTTTTATTATGTTTCTTAAATAGTTAAAAATTCTCCTAATATTTAATAAAACATATACCTATAAAATTATTATAATATTAACAATAAAAGGGGAAAAGTATCTTTAATTAATACTTTGATAAATTTAATATAATTGGATAACTATGTAATAATATAATAGTATAATAATAGTATATAGTATGTAAATTTAGGAATTGGGGGGATTTGTATGTTAGTAAAAGCTATTATGACAAAGAAAGAAAATCTAGATTTAGTTGATTCTAATACTAAACTTAAAGATGCACTAAAAATCATGGAGGATAATAAGTTTTTATCAATTCCTGTAGTAGATGGAGATAAGTTTAGAGGGGCAGTAGCTAAAAGCTCTATCTATAAATATTACTTTAAAAATAATTTAAGTAAAGATGAAGTATTAAATAATATTACTGTAGGTGAAATATTAAAAACAGAGGTTCCTATAATAAATAAATCAGAACATATAGAAAAGGCAGTATCCATGTTAGAAAGAATGAGAATTTCTTTTGTGGCTGTTGTAGATGAATTTGATAATTTCAAAGGAATACTAACTCATAAGGCAGTTTTTAGAGAATTTAACAATGCTTTTGGACTTAATAAAGGGGAAAGAATAGTAATAAGATCTTATGATGTCCCAGGACAATTATCAAAAATAACTAAGACAATATCTGAAGAAGGTGGAGATATATTAAGCATAGTTATTGTAGATACAAAGAGTTTAACTGATGTTAAAGAGGTTATAGTTAGGGTTAAAAGCATAGATGTTGAAAATATTAAAAAGAAATTAAAAGAGTCAGGATTTAAATTAGCATAGTAAACTATTATAAACACATAAGTATAGAGCATATATAATATTGATTTTTTAAATTTATATTATATATGCTTTATTTTAATTGATGAAGATAATAGTGAAATGATTAAATAATTACTTTAAATTTAGCTAAATATATTTTTTTATTATCAAATATTATATTATTTTATTAGGGGATTAATATAGACTTTTTATTAAAAATAAAAAATTACATAAAAAACTCTTGCGTTAAGTTTATTTTTAATATATAATAAATTCTGTGTTCAGGGGTATGGCTCAATTGGTAGAGTAGTGGTCTCCAAAACCATTGGTTGTGGGTTCGAGTCCTACTGCCCCTGCCAATTAACACAATAAGTAACATAATATTATAGGGGTATGGCTCAATTGGTAGAGTAGTGGTCTCCAAAACCATTGGTTGTGGGTTCAAGTCCTACTGCCCCTGCCAAAAAATCAGTGAATTAATTCACTGATTTTTTTTTGCTTAATTTTAAATGAAAGATTATATTCTGAAAACATGTAAATTATATATAAATATTGTAAACAATTTCAGAACAATGTATAATGTTAAGGGTAAAGTTTAAAATTTAGGGGGATGAAAAATAGTGAGAAAACTAATTAAACCATTAAGTGTAGCTACAATGATGTTCTTATCATTAAATTTATGTTTTTTTAATGGTAAGGTTGTTAAGGGGGAAGAGATTTCTAATGAAACTAAGGTTACCATCTTAGGAACCTCAGATATACATGGAAGATTTGTTCCTTGGGAATATTCATCAGATACTGAAAATAAATCAGGAAGTTTATCACAAATATCAACAATTGTTAAAAAGGAGAGAAATGAAAATCCAAATTTAATTCTTGTAGATGCAGGTGATTCAATTCAAGATAACTTTGTTGAAACTTTTAATAAAGGACCTCACCAACCTATGGTTTTAGGTATGAATAAGATGAAATATGATATTTGGGAAATGGGAAACCATGAATTTAATTTTGGATTAGATGTGCTTAAACATGTAACAAGTCAATTTGAAGGAAAGGTATTAGCTGGTAATATCTATAATGATGATGGAACAAGATTTATGGATGGATATACCATTATAGAAAGAGATGGTATAAAGATAGGTATTATAGGTATGGATACTCCAATGATAAAAGAGTTTGAAAAACCATATAATATAAAAGGAATTGAATTTAGAGATCCAGTTAAAGAAACAAAAAAGATTATAAAAGAATTAGATGGAAAAGTTGATGCCATGATTGGAGTTATGCATATGGGATTAGATAATGAAAATGCTATTTCTAATACAGGTGTTACAGATATTGCCAATCAGTGCCCAGAGCTTACAGCAATTGTAGGGGGACACATGCATAAGTTAGTTAAAAATGAGGTTGTAAATGGAGTTATTATAACTGAGCCAGGAAAGTATGGACAAGCTGTATCAAAAATAGATTTAACATTTAAAAAAGAAAATGGAAAAAATGTACTTAAAAATAAAAATGCAGATACTATTTCAGTAGCTAATGTAGAATCAGATAAAGAAATAGAAGATTTATTAAAACCTTTCCATGAGGAATTGCGTAAAGATGCTAACTCAGTTATTGGAAGACTTGAAGGGGTTAACATGGTAGATGAAGATTACATAAAAGGAATACCTACTATACATATAGAAGATACTCCATTAATTGATTTCTTTCATGAAGTAGGAAAATATTATAGTAAAGCAGATGTAATAGCTTTATCTATAGATAATGATAAGGCTAAGTTAAATGTAGGAGATATAAAAAAGAAAGATATAGCTTATAACTATAGATATACTGGTGGAGAAATAAGCGTTTATGAAGTAACTGGAAAAGACTTAAAAAAATATATGGAATGGGCAGCTGGCTATTTTAATACATTAAATCCAGGAGATATTACTCCAAGTTTTAATCCTAAAAGAAGAGCGTCAAAGTATAGTACTAATGATATGTTTGGAGGAATAACTTACAAAATTGATTTACGAGAAAAAGAAGGTAATAGGATTAAAGATGTTAAGTATAAAGATGGAAGAGAACTTAAGGATACAGATGTTTTAAAGTTAGGAATGAATTCATATAGACTTGGACAATTACAAGGAAAAGGAGGAATCTTTGAAGGAAAAGAATTTAAAAAACTTTGGGATTCTAAGACAGCTTATGGAGAAGAAGAAGGAACAATAAGAAATTTAGCTATAGACTATATTAAAAATGTTAAAAATGGCCTTATAAATACAAAAAAACAAAATAATTGGTGTCTATTAGGAATAGATCCAAATTCAGAAAAATATAAAAAGGTTAGAGATTTAGTTAATTCAGGAGAATTAAAAATACCTACATCAGAAGACGGAAAATATACTAATATAGCATCAATAAATGAAAAAGATTTACCTTCAGATAATAATACATCTAAAGAAAATGAGGAAAATATAAACTTAGATTCTATTAATAATAAAAATAATAATAAGGATCAAGAAGTTAATGAAGAAAGTAAAAAAGATGTGCCTAAAGTAGAGGAAAACATAGAAAAACAAAAAAATAATAAAGAAAATAATTCAAATGAAGATAATACTTTAGTTAAAGAAGATAGTAAATCTAAAGAAGTGAATGAAAAAAATAATGAACAAAATAACATTGAGGAAGTTTCTAAAAAAGAAAATAAACTTCCTAACACAGGATCTCCTATAGGTGCAGAAGCTATGTCACAAATAGGTATGTTATTATTAGGTGCAGGTGTAATATTAAAAAAGAAAAATAAAAAATAGATTTCTTCTGGAATAAAGTGGTTAATAATCCTTCTATTTCATAGGTTTATAATCTGAATTATGGTTAATATAATAGTGTAAGCAAGAGATAAACAAATTTCAAGCTTACAAATTACCAAAGCCAAAGGAGGAATTAGAAATGTCAAAATCATTAGTTCCAGAAGCAAAAAATGGATTAAGTAAATTCAAAAACGAGGTAGCTAGAGAATTAGGTGTACCATTCTCAGATTACAATGGAGACCTAAGTTCAAGACAATGTGGTTCCGTAGGCGGCGAAATGGTAAAAAGAATGGTAGAAGCTTACGAAAGTCAAATAAAATAACAAACCTTTCGCTAATACTGAATTAAAGAAAAAAGATTCATTAAAAAAATAGGAATAATTATAATGATTATTAAATAACCATTATAAAAATCCTATAGTATGATTCTAAAAATTTATAACAGGAGAAAGTGTTATGGAGGGTAAACCGCCAAAACATGATGCTTAAACTTCTACCGCAAAAAAGATTACATAGAGGATTTATATCCTCTATGTAGTCTTTTTTTTTGACAATCTCTATGATAAAATTAGAATAAATTGGAATAAGAGAGGTGTCATATTGGTGAAAAAGGTAAAAATATTGCATTGTAGTGATATTCATTTTGATACTCCTTTTAAAGAGTTACCAAAGGAAATTGGTACAATGAGGAGAGCTGAGTTAAGAGAAAGCTTTAGTAAAATAATAAATAGAGGAATTGATGAAAAAGTTGATTTAGTTCTTTTAGCGGGAGACCTTTTTGACAATGATACTATAGAAAAGAGTACTCTTACTTTTATAAAGGATCAAATGGATAAACTTAAAAAACATAATATAAGAGTATTTATTTCAGCAGGAAATCATGACCCATATAATAAAAAATCTTTTTATAATATGGTTAACTTAGGCGAAAATGTTCATATATTTAAGGATGAAATTGAAAGAATGGAAATACCTGAATTAAATACTGTTGTTTATGGAGCATCCTTTAAGGAAAAATATATAAGAGAGTCAAATCTTAAGGAGTTTACTCCAAAAGAAGAGGATAAGGATTTAGTAAAAATAATGGTTTTACATGGTGATTTAGGGAATAATGAAACAGGAGAGTATAATCCCTTATTATTTAAGGAAATAGAAGAGAGTAAGATGGATTATATTGCTTTAGGACATATTCATAAATTTTCAGGAATAAAAAGAATCGGTAATACCTATTATGCATATTCGGGATGTCCAGAGGGAAGAGGATTTGATGAAGAAGGGGATAAAGGAATAATATTAGGAGAGGTATCCCTTGGAGTTGTAGACCTAGATTTTATAAAGACTAATAAAAGAGAGTATTTTCTTAAGGAAATTGATATATCAAATTGTAAAACTAAAGAAGAAGTTATAGATAAGATACTTAATACTATTTCAAAAGAATCAAGAGAAAAAAATCTATTTAAAATCATCTTGAAAGGAAATATAGAAGAGTCTTTTAAAATAGATAGTGATTTAATAGAAAACTTAATTAGAGATAAATTCTTTTACTGTAAGATTGTAAATTCTACTAGAATGAAAATAGATATTGATGAAATGAGCAATGAGTATTCAATTAAGGGGATTTTTTGTTCTTTAATCAAGGATGCTTTAGAATCTAATGAAGAGGATGAAGAGATACTAGATATAGCTTTTAGAATTGGTATGGAGAGTATTTTAGATGGAGAAGTGAATTTAAATGATAATTAAGAAAATAAATGTGAAGTCCTTTGGAAAATTAAAAAATAAAGAAATAGAATTAAAAGATGGATTAAACATAATATATGGTGAAAATGAAAGTGGAAAAAGTACATTACAATCTTTCATAAAGGTAATGTTATATGGTGTTTGTAATAAAAGAGGTAAAAAAACTTTATCAGATAGATCAAAGTACACACCATTAGGGGAAGGAAGTTTTTCAGGAGAGTTACTTGTAGAGGATAATGGTGAAGAAATTTTAATAGATAGAAGTTTTGGTAAAACTAAAAAATATGATGAGGGAAATATATTAAATAATATAACTGGAGAAAAGATAAATAAATACTCATGGCAAGAGCCTGGTAAGGATATATTTAATCTTTCTAGTGAGGGATTTAAGAATACTCTATTTATAAGTCAAATGGGGTGTACTGTAGAGAGTTCCAAGCAGGATGATGTATTAAATAAAATTATTAATATCTTAGAATGTGGAGCTGATGAGGTTTCTTATAAAAAAATAAAAAATAATTTAGAGGAAAATAAAAAGTCCTTAACTAATTCAAGAAAAACAGGAAAACTTGATTTATTAAGAATTAAAGAAAGTGAGCTTTTAGAAGAAAGATATAAAAGAGTAAAAATTCATGAGGAAAATATAGAGAATGAGCTTTACTTAAAGGAATTAAAAGAAAAAAGAACTGATTTAAATTTAAAAATAGAAGAATTAGAATTACATAAGAAAAATTTAAAAAAATCAGAATTAAAAAATGAGTATGAAAATATAAATGAGTATTTAAATAAAAAAGAAAAATTAGAAGAGGAATTAAAAGCTTTATTAGAAGAGTTAAAAGATGTACAAGCTATATGTGATTTAAAAAAGTTAAATAACTTAAGAGATGAGTTTAAAAATTATGAGTTTTTAAAAGAATCACTAAAAGAAAAGGAAGATAAAATAGATAAGTTAAAAGAATCTATTTATGAGTATAATGAAAAATTAAAGAATTATGGAATCTTAAATGAAATATCAAATAATTTAGAAACTAAATTAATAGAGCTTAGAATTGAAGATGATAGATTAAGAGAAAATTATCAGGTTATTCAAAAGGTAAAAGAAGAGCTTTATCAGCTAAATGAAAAGAAAGATGATTTTTTAAGTCATTTAAATGCTTTAAAATTAAATGATAATTTGGTGTTACAAATAGAAAAGGATTTAGAAAAATATAATAATGAAAAAATATATCCTTCAATAAATGCAAACTTAAAAGAGGAGAAGAATATTATTGAAGAGGAAAGTAAAAGTTTTTCAAGAAAAATTTTTCTCTTCAGAGTTGGAGAAGTAATAAGTATTTTATTATGTGCTTTCTTATTTATATCCTATTTTAAGAGCGAAAATATAATAACCTTAGCACTTTCAATTTTAGGCATGTTATTATTTATATTTTTATTAGCTAAAAGTAGCTTAAATAAAAAAGAAAAAAATAATATAAGTAAAAGAATAAATGAAATAGATGAGCTTATAAATGAGAAAAAAGAAATAGAAGTATTAAAAAGTAAAATTGACGAATATAAACAATTCCTTAAGGTAAAAGATGAGTATTCTATTAAAGAAACTTTAGAGGATTATAGATTTATTAAAAAAGAGTTAGATATTCTCTATGTAGAAATTAAGGAAAAAGAGAAAAGTTTGATTTTATTAAAAGAAGATGAAACTAAGGAAAAAATATTAAGTAATGAAGCTTTTATAGATAAGTTACTAAGAGTTACAGGGGCAGGTTCTATAGATGAAATCTTAGAACTTTCAAGGGAAAAGAAAAGCCAGGAAGATTTATTAATAAGAAAAAAATCAGAATTTAATGAGGCTAAGGAAGATTTAAATCAATTAAATAATAGAAGATTAGAAATAGAAGGAAAAATAAAAGCTTATTTAGAAAATACATCACTACAAAGTATTCCTTTAGATGAAATATATTCTAGATTAGAAGAAATAGAAGCTAAAATAGAATATAAGGAAGGCTTAAAAAATAAGTTAAATAGTGTAGAGGAAAACTGCAATCTATTACTTAAGGGAAGAGATATTTTAGAAGTTAAAAATGGACTTTCATATGAGGAATCAGAGATTAAAAATGAAGTTTATAACAGTGAAGAAGAAATCTTAAATGAAATAAAATTAAAAAATAATGACTTATTAAATATTGAAAAAGAAATAAAGGATGTAGAATATTTAATTAGTAGCAAAGAGTTAACCTGTAGAAGTTTATTTTTAATAGATGAAGAGATAGCCGAAGTTAAGGAAAGGATTAAGTCCTTAGAGAAAAAACTTAAGGGGGTTGAGATTGCAACAAACTACATGGAAAAAGCCTTTAAGGAACTTCAAAAAAGTTTTGGACCTGTTATAAATAAAAAGGTAGAGGATATCTTTAAAGATGTAACTAAGGGTGCTTATAAAGATTTAAGAGTATCAGAAGATTATAACTTAGTTGTTAAGGATACAAAAAGCAATAAAATTATGGATGCTTCTTATTTAAGTAGTGGAACATATGACCAAATATATTTAGCATTGAGACTTGGAATAATCGACATAATATTTGAAGATAAAAAAGTTCCAATAATATTAGATGAAAGTTTTACTCAATATGATGATAATAGATTAAAAACTATGTTAGACATAATATATAAGAGAGTTTATAAAAATCAAATAATTTTATTTACATGCCAAAAAAGAGAAATAAATATTCTCAAAGATAAGGAAAAAGTAAATATAATAGAGCTTTAATTTAAAATGAAGGGCTTATATCAAAATAAATTTTATATAACTTACAAACAATTATTAGCTATACCTAGTAATTCTAGGAATATGTTTATAAGTTTTATTTATAATATATTTTGATTAGGCCTTTTTTATTTTTATGATAGTTTTATTATAAATATTGACAATAATAGAAAAGTAATATAAAGTTTATATTATAATAATGCGAATCATTTGCAAACGGGAGGAAGTATGAGAAAGAAATTAGTATCGATTTTTTTAGGAGTAACAATGGCTGCTTTTTTTGTTGGGTGTCAAAGTGCTAAAACAGCAGAAAATAAAAAGGATAACGGTAAGGTTGATGTTACTGTAAGTATTGAACCTTTAAGAGAGTTTACGGAAATAGTTGGTGGAGATAAGGTAAATGTTAAGACTATGGTTCCAAATGGAACAGAGCCACATGATTTTGAACCAAAAACTCAAGATTTATTAGAGTTAAATAAGGCTAAGGTTTTTGTTTATAATGGATTAGGTATGGAACATTGGAAAGAGCAAGTTCTTAATACAATAGAAAATAAAGATGTAAAAGTGGTTGAAGCTTCTAAAGGGGCTGAAGTATTAAAAGAAGGTGATAAGGTAGATCCTCATCTTTGGTTAAGTTTAGATGGAGCTAAAATAGAAGCTCAAAACATAAAAGATGCTTTAGTTGAGGTTGATTCAGATAATAAAAGTTATTATGAAGAAAACTTTAAAAAGTTTTCAGAGAAATTAGATTCTTTAGCAAATGAGTACAAAGAAAAGTTTAATGGATTAGCTAATAAGGATTTTGTTACTGGTCATGCAGCTTTTGGATACTTATGCAGAGAATTTGGATTAAAACAAGTTAGTGTAGAAAACTTATTTGGAGAGGGAGAAATAACTCCTCAAAAAATGCAAGAGATAGTTGAGTTCTGTAAAAAGAATGATATAAAAACAATTTTTATGCCTGAGTTAGCAAGTGAAAAAATATCTCAAACTTTAGCTAATGAAGTTGGTGGAAAAATTGAAAAAATATATACTCTAGAAAGCAATGAAGATGGTATAAGTTATATAGATGCTATGAAAGAAAATCTTTCAAAAATATATAATGCATTATCATCACAAAAATAAAAGAGAATAGTTAGTATTGTTACTTAATTAGAAGGCAAGACTTAGATTTATTATTCTAATACCTATTAATAATAAAATAGGTGTTTTATAGGAATAATAAATTTAAGTCTTTATTTTTTATATATTTTAGGAATTATAAAGAAAGAAATCATTTAAAAGGAGAGATTAAGATGAAGAAAGCTTTTGGAGTTTTACAAAGAATAGGTAAAGCTTTGATGTTACCAGTTGCTTTATTACCAGCGGCAGGTCTATTACTTGGATTTGGATCAATGTTTCAAGATCCTCAGTTTTTAAGCTTAGTGCCAGCATTAAATGCAGGGTGGTTTCAATTAATAGCTACAATAATGTCTGATGCAGGTAATATAATATTTTCAAACTTAGCATTATTATTCGCAGTTGGGGTAGCTGTAGGATTATCAGAAGGAGACGGTGTTGCAGGTCTTGCAGCAATAGTTGGTTTTTTAATACTTAATGTAACAATGGGAATTGGTGGAGGAATAACTGCCGACATAGTTGCTGGTACTAAAAATGGTATGTATGCCACAGTTCTTGGAATACCAACACTTCAAACTGGAGTATTTGGTGGAATTATTATGGGAGTTATAGCCGCAGCTTTATATAAAAGGTTCTATAAGATAGAATTACCTTCATACTTAGGATTCTTTGCAGGTAAAAGATTTGTCCCAATAATAACTGCTATTTCTGCCTTAATTCTTGGAGGAATAATGGTATTTGTATGGCCTCCAATACAAGGTGCCTTATTGTACTTCTCACAAAATATGATAAGTGCTAATCAAACCCTATCAGCTTTATTATTTGGAATAATAGAAAGAGCATTAATTCCATTTGGATTACATCATATTTGGTATAATCCATTCTGGTTTCAATTTGGAGAATACACAAATAAAGCAGGTCAATTAATAATGGGAGATAATCAAATATTCTTTGCCCAATTAAGAGATGGAGTTCCATTTACAGCAGGTACCTTTATGACTGGTAAGTTCCCATTTATGATGTTTGGATTGCCAGCAGCAGCCTTAGCAATGTATCATGAAGCTAAACCAGGTAAAAAGAAAATAGCTTCAGGTATTTTATTCTCAGCTGCCTTAACTTCCTTCTTAACAGGAATTACTGAGCCTTTAGAGTTTGCATTCTTATTTGTTGCTCCTGTATTATTTGCAATCCACTGTGTATTAGCAGGGTTATCATTTATGATAATGCAATTATTAAATGTTAAAATAGGTATGACTTTCTCAGGGGGACTTTTAGACTTTATACTATTAGGAGTAATTCCAAATAGAACTAGATGGTGGTTAGTAATACTTGTAGGATTAGGCTTTGCTGTAATTTACTATTTCTTATTTAGATTCTTTATTAGAAAGTTTGATCTTAAGACTCCAGGTAGAGAAGATGATGATATATTTGATGATATGGATAATGAAAGTGTAAATGATGACTTAGCTGCTGAAATTTTAATAGCTTTAGGCGGTGCAGGAAATATAAATAAATTAGATGCTTGTATAACTAGATTAAGAGTTACAGTTAATGATTCAAGCAAAGTTAATAAAGAAAGATTAAAAGAGCTTGGAGCAGCTGGTGTAATGCAAGTTGGAGAAAATATTCAAGCTATATTTGGAGGAAAATCAGATATACTTAAAACTCAAATCAGAGAAATTATGAATGGTATGGGAGAAAAGTAGTAAAATTAAATAGAAAAATAAGTTGATTGTTTGAGATAAACTTTTAGAAATACAAAAAACATAAGAAAAATAGGTCATATCAAAATAAATTTTATTATTAGGTTTTGATATGGCCTTTTTTATTTTAACTTTAAAGCTTAATTTAAGTATATTTTTAATTTTTATATAGACTTTGTTTATTGTTATATAGACTTTATCTATAAGACATTTAAATCATTTTTTCATATAAATTTAGAAAGTGTCATAGTTTAAAGGAGAGTCTTGCATTAAAATATGTTAACTATGGTATAATATTAAAAAAGTGTTTTGAGAGGATAAATATGGAGAATAGAAAAGATATTTATGAAAAAAGAATAGAAGAGTATTCAAGTGCTTTAAAGAGATTAAAGAGAGACTATAATATAATCAGCGCATTAAGATTAGTAGTTTCTTTAAGTATTTTATTTTTTATTTACTACGCTTATAGCATAGGGTCAATAAGCTTTGGGATCATATTATTTTTGCTAAATTCTATATTATTTTTATATTTAGCAAAGGTTCATGAAGGTATAGTGAATAAAATAAGTAAAAGAGAAGCTCTTATAGAGGTTAATAAAAAAGAGATTCTTAGGTTAGATGGAAAGTGGAGAGAATTTAATGACTTAGGAGGAGAATATTTAGATAATAAGCATCCTTTTATAAATGACTTAGATATATTCGGAAAAAACTCTTTATTTCAATGGATAAATGAAACTGGTACTGTCTATGGAAGAGAGAAATTAAGTCATTTATTAAAGTTAGGAGAACTTCCAAATAAAGAAGAAATTTTATTAAGACAGGAAGCTTTAAAGGAGCTTTCTAAAAAAGTAGATTTTAGACATGAATTTATAGCTTCATTAAAGGATAAAAAAGGAAAAAAAGAGAAGTATTTAGGGGAATGGTTAAAAGAAGACAGTAAAGCCATATCACCTTTATTAAATATTTTTAGAATAATAATGCCAGTAACAAATATTGGAATCACTATTTTAGTTGGTATGAATGTTATTTCATGGCAAATACTATTAATTTCTCTTGTTATAAGTTATGGTATTTTGAAGCTTGGCAATAAGGAAGTTATTAAAGGATTAAATATATTTGAAGATTTAAAATATAGAATAAAAACCTATGTAGAGGCTTTAGAGTTAATAGAAAAAGAGAATTTCCAGGCTAATATAATACAAGGTATAAAAAGTAACTTAGACATGAATGGTAAAAGTGCTAGTAAAGAGCTTAAAAGCTTAGAAAAAATAACTAGCTGGCTTTACGATAGAGGAAATGCCTTTTACCTTTTATTAAACTGTTATTTACTTTGGGATTATCAAATTCTATCAAAGCTTGAAAAGTGGAAGAGTTCTAATAAAGATGAGTTTTATAAATGGATGATTTCTTTAGGAGATTTTGAGGCTTTAGTTTCTTTAGCTGGATTTACTTATAATAATCATGGATGGGCTACACCAAAAATAAATGATGACTATACTTTAAAGGGAAAAAATCTTAGTCATCCTATGTTAGGAGAAAAAGGCGTTGGAAACAGTTTTGATATTAATAAGGATAAGAGAGTAATCTTAATAACAGGATCGAATATGTCTGGTAAGAGTACATTTTTAAGAACTGTTGGATTCAACTGTATATTAGCTTATCTAGGACTTCCTGTAAAAGGAGAAAGTTTTGAAGCTCCAATATTAAAAGTTTATACCTGTATGAGAACTGGAGATAATCTTGAAGAGAGTATATCTTCATTTTATGCAGAGATACTTAGAATAAAGATTATAGTTGAAGGCGTAAAAAGAGGAGAAAAGATTTTATTCTTGTTAGATGAAATATTTAAAGGAACAAATTCCTTAGATAGACATGAGGGAGCAGAGATATTAATAAATCAGCTTTTAGAAGGAAATACCTTAGGATTAGTTTCAACTCATGATTTTGAACTTTGCGATATGGAGAAAAAAGATTCTACTATACAAAATTATAATTTTAGAGAATATTATGAGGATAATAAATTAAAGTTTGATTATATTTTAAGAAAAGGTGTTTCACAAACAAGAAATGCTAGATATTTAATGAAGATGGCTGGAATAGATATTGAATAAAATTATACTTCTATATATAAACAGCAAAATAACTTAATTTTAGACAAATTAAATTAATTTTGATATAATAAACAAATGATGTATTTAGTGAAAAAGCCTTAAATGGCTTTTTTTCATGAGTAGAGTTATTAGTAAAAGAGGACTTAGAATAAATAGCAAAAAATTAGGAGGCATGTATATTTTGTTTACAGAAAAGGTAAAAGCAAAAGAATATTACATAAAGGATTTATTAAGTAATAAGTTCTTATTTGAAATCCCAGATTATCAAAGAGCATATTCTTGGACTAAAGAAAATTTAAAGCAATTAGTTGAGGATATTTGGGAGTCAGTAGAACTAAATAAAGCAAGAGGAAATAAAGAATTTGATCAATATGAGCCATATTTCTTAGGAAGTATTGTTCTATGTTCTAAGGAATATAAGGATGATGGATGTGGAATATATGATGTAATAGATGGACAACAAAGACTTACATCTATAATCATGTTAATTGCTGCAATAAGAGATTTAATAGATAATGAAGAGTATAAAAAAGTATTATCTGATTTAATATATCAAAAACCAAATGTTCTTATGGGAATTAAAGAGAGCATAAGAGTTAAGGCTAGAGGAAAAGAAGAAGAGTTCTTTAAAAAGTACATATTAACTAATGGTGGAACAGAATTAGTTAAAGATTTAGACATGGAAGAACTTTCAGAAGCTAAACAAAATATGGTTAATGCAATAGAAGTATTTAGAGATAGTTTCTTTAATGAAAATGGAGAACTTTTAGAAGAAAAGTTAAATGAGTTTATAGTTTACTTACTTCAAAAAGTTGTACTAGTTGTAATAACAACAGAATCATTTACTTCAGCATTTAGATTATTCAATGTAATAAATGCAAGAGGATTACCTTTAACAGATTCAGATCTTTTAAAAAGTGAAAACTTAAGAGTTATGAACCCTGAAATAAGAAAAGAGTATACTGATATTTGGGAAAGTCATGAACAAGATTTAGGTAAGGAAAAACTAGATCAAATCATAGGTTTCATGAGAACAATGAAGCTTAAAAATAAAGTTGAAGAAAGCGTATATGAAGAGTTTAGCAAAAAGATATTTAGAAATGAACCAAAATATCTAGGAGTTAACTTTGTAAATCATTTAACTGCTGTAAAAGCTTTATATGACAAGTATATAATAGACGGTAATCTTGAAGGGGTATCAGAGGAAGAAAAATCTTATTATAAAAATTTAATAAACATAATGAGAGAATTCTTACCATATGATGATTGGATGGCAGCAGTTATTAGATTTGCTGAGAAATTCAATGATGATAAGTTAGTTTTAGAATTTGTTAAAGTTTTAGAAAAAAGACTTGTTATTGATTGGGTAAACGGAAATTCATTTGCTGATAGATTAAATAGAGTTTATGGAATTTTAGAAGCTATAGAAGAAAAAGATTCTTTAGAAGAAATAAAAGAAGCACCAGTATTCTTATATGACTTAGAGAGAACAACTGCATACTTTGAAAATGCTTTAAATGATATAGATTTCTATAGCAAAGGTAGAATGATGATACCTAAGTATATCTTCGTAAGACTTGATATGGAAAAGAGAGCTAATGAAGTTTTAGATTATAGCGATAAGATTATGATAGAGCATGTTCTTCCTAGAAATGCTAAAGAAGCTTATTGGAAAGATAACTTCTCAGCTGATCAAAGAAGAAACTGGGCTAATAAATTTGGTAACTTAGTTATAATAACAGGCGCTAAAAATACTAGAGCTAACAATAAGCCATTTGCTGAAAAAGTTGAACAATACTTAAGTAAGAAAAGTGATTTTGCTATAACTAAAGAAGTTTTAGAATTATCTGATTGGAATATGGATTCATTAAAAGATAGACATGAAAGCTTAGTTAATAGAGCATTAGAACTTTGGACTAAGTTTTAGAAATTAAAAGGGCATGTATCAAAATAACTTTTATTGTTATATTTTGATACAGCCCCCTTTTTTATTTAAATAAAAGTTAAGTTTTGTCTATTGAAAATTAGGAATTAACTCAATAAAATAAAAGTTATTAGATAGGATAATTAAGATTTATTATTAGAAAAAGTAGTAGATAAATAATAAATCAATTTTAATGAAAAAATCCAAAATTCATGGCATAATTATATATGGATATAGATAGTGAGAGGATGTAGAGAATGGGGTATGTAATAATAGACCTAGAATTTAATAATATGCAAAATATTACAAAATTTTATCCTAATATTTATAATGAGCAGAAAGATTTAAAGGAATTAGATTCCTATAATGAAATAATAGAGATTGGGGCTATAAAATTAAATAAGTTCATGCAAGAAGTTGATGAGTTTAAGACATATATTAAACCATCAGTATTTAAGGTTTTAAATCCAAAGATAATAGATATAACAGGAATAACTGAAGATCATTTAAAAGATGGAATTAAATTCGAAGATGCCATGGACAACCTTAAAGATTTTATTGGGGAAGATGATATACTTTGTTCTTGGGCTACTGATGACATTGTTCACATAGTTAATAATGCTAAGTATCATTCATATAAGAATATAAGTTGGATAAAAAAATATATTGATATACAAAAATATTGTACAAAGATATTAGCGCATAAAAAATCTTTAAGCTTAAAACATGCTTTAGAAGAGTTAAAGATAAAAATGGATAAAAGTAAACTACATGATGCACTAAATGATGCTGTTTATACGGCAGAGGTTTTTAAAAGATTATATAATGGTAAAAAGGTAAAAGAGTATATAGTAGAAGATGTCTACAATATGCCTTCTATAAGGGTTAAAGATTTAAAGAATTATAATTTAGAGTGTGAAGATGTAGAATTTAAATGCCCTAAATGTAATATTAAAGTTGAAATGGACCATCCTTTTAGATTATTTAGTTGGAGATTTGTATCAATAGGAAAATGTCCAAAATGCAATAGAAATGTTAGACAAGAGGTTGTACTAAAAAAGACCTTATCAGGCAATTTAGTTTATGAATCTACAAACTCTTTAATAAATGACACAGAATACATTGATCTTGACTATAAATTTAAAAAGTTAGCTAAATGACAATAGATTGTCACTTAAAAAAACATATATATGATAAAATAAAAGTATAACAATTATTATAAAAAATTAGGGGAACTGATATATTATGAATATTGCTTTTTTTCTAACACCAAAAAGTGAAGTAGCATATGAATATACTGATGCAACAATGAGACAAGTTATCGAAAGAATGGAGCATCATGGATATACAGCTATTCCACTTATAGATAAAACAGGAAAATATGTGGGTACATTAACAGAAGGGGACTTACTTTGGACTTTAAAAAGAAATCCAGAGCTTAATTTTAAAAATACTAACACAGTTAGTGTAAAGGAAATACCAAGAAGAGTTAAACACAAAAGTGTTTGTATTAATGAAAATATGGAAAGTTTAATATCATTAGCAATCTCTCAAAACTTTGTACCAGTTGTTGATGATAATGGGATATTTATAGGAATAATAAAAAGAAGTGATATAATAAATCACTGTTATAACAGTCTATATAAAAATAATTAAGGTCTTTTGGCCTTAATTTTTTTTATAAATATATTGATTGAATCTTCTGAAAGTATTATTATTAAGTATATTTAAATAATTCTATAATAATATGTTTAGGGTAGTTTTAAATAAAATTATTTTATTATATAATGTTTTTAACAAAATTAGAAAGAGGTGATACTTGTGATAGCTTTATTATCACCTGCAAAAACTTTAGATTTAACAAAACCAAATTTAAATATAGAAACAAGCAAACCTATTTTTATCAGTGAGGCTGAAGTAATCATGAATAATTTAAAGGAATTAGAAATTCAAGATTTATGCTCACTTATGAAAATAAGTGAAGATTTAGGAGTACAAACATTCACCAAAATTCAAGATTGGAATACAATTTACTATGGTGATGAAAAACCCTTTGTATTATCTTTTAAAGGGGAAGCCTATAGAGGGCTAGATGCAGATGATTTTACTAAAGAAGATTTAGAATTTTGTAATGACTCTTTAAGAATATTATCAGGACTTTATGGGGCATTAAAGCCTTTAGATGGAACAAAGGCATATAGATTAGAAATGGGAACAAAAATTTCAATTGATGGCTCTAAAAATCTTTATGACTTTTGGGGAAATAAAATAATGGACGCTGTTTTAAAAGATTTAGAAAATCACAAGGAAAAAGTTATTATAAATTTAGCTTCTAATGAGTATTATAAGTCTATAAAGAAAATTGAGAAAAAAGTTAGAGTTATAACCCCTGTATTTAAAGAAAGAAAAGGTATTGAATATAAGGTTGTTACGGTGTATGCTAAGAAGGCAAGAGGACAAATGGTTAGATACGTAACGAAGAATAGGATTACTAAATCAGAGGACATAAAAAACTTTGATTTAGATGGATATGAATTTAATGAGAGGCTTTCTGCAGGAGATACATGGGTATTTACTAGAGATTAGCTAAAAATCATAGATATTAAAAACTTAAGAGTTAATATTTATGAATTATTATATAAAATTAAAATAAATAATATAAATTAAAATTTTAAGGAGAGATTTTTTTTATGAGCAAACTTATTTTAGAGATTGATGGAATGTCATGTTCAAATTGTGTTAGACACGTTGAAGCAGCTTTATTAGACGTTGATGGAGTAGATGTTTTAGAAGTAGAAGTTGGCAGAGCTGTTGTTGATACTGAAGTTGATGAAGATACTTTAAGAGATGCTTTAGAAGAAGTTGGTTATGAATTAGTTTCAATTGAAGATTAAATTGTTTAATTACCTAATGGCAATATGTTATTAGGTAATTTTTTATTTATATAAAACTACAATAAGCTATATGCCTACTTGTTTTATAACATATAGTTATGTAAAATATTTTATAAAGTAAGCCTTAAATAAAGGAGATGTAAATATGAGTGAAAATCTTACAATGTCAGAATTAATGGATAGCTTTGAGTTAAAGCATTTTCATAAGGGTGAAATAGTTAAAGGAAAAGTTATAAGCGTAAAGAATGATGAAATAATAGTTAACATTGGTCATTTCGCAGATGGTGTGGTACCAAGAAATGAAATTTCAAATGATAAGAATTTTGATATAAATTCAATAAATGTAGATGATGATATATTTGTAATGATATTAAGTGGAGATGATGGAGAAGGAAATGTTCTTCTATCAAAGAAAAGAGCAGATGCAATAAAGGTTTGGGATGATTTAAAAGAAGCATTTGAAGAAGAAAAATCAATAAAAGTTTCCTTAAAAGAAGTTGTTAAAGGTGGAATAGTAGGAGATTTTAATGGTCTTAGAGTATTTATGCCAGCTTCTCAATGTGCAGGAAGAAGAATAGAGAATTTAGAAGAATTAGTAGGAAAAACTTTAGAAGTTAGAGTTATAGAATTTAATAAAGAGAATAGAAAAGTTGTTGTTTCAAGAAGAGTAATAGATGAAGAAATAAGAAATAATGAAAAGAAAGCTCTTTGGTCTTCAATTAAAGCAGGAGAAAAAAGAAAGGGAAAAGTAACTAGATTAGCTAAGTTTGGTGCTTTTGTTGATATTGGTGGAGTAGAAGGATTAGTTCACTTAAGTGATATGTCATGGTCAAGAGTTCATAAGCCAGAAGAGGTTGTATCAGTTGGAGATGAAGTAGAAGTATTTGTATCAGAAGTTGATATGGATAGAGAGAGAATAGCACTTTCATTAAAAGATGTTATTAAAAATCCATGGGAAACATTAGAAGGGTTAAAAGTTGGTGATGTTGTTTCAGGAAAAGTAACTAATTTTATAAAGGTTGGAGCTTTTGTTGAAGTATTACCAGGAATAGAAGGATTAGTTCATATTTCAGAAATTACTGATGAAAATATAGCTAAGCCATCAGATATTTTAGAATTAGGCCAAGAAGTTAAGGTTAAAATATTAAATATAGATGATGAAAACAAGAAAATGAGCTTAAGTATAAAAGATGCTGTAGAAACTTCAAATGAATATATGCAGTATAATGATGAAGAAGAAGGTTATTCATTAGCTGACTTATTCAAAGGATTAAATCTATAGTTCTTAAAAATAAAAACTATTAATGTTTTAATTAAATAATAGATTTTATTAAGAATTTATAGGCTTTATAGATTAGAAAAGGATAGTACTTTTAGTACTATCCTTTTTATATTAAATTATATTTTTTCAATTTTTAGCATGTTTGTTCCACCAGTTATTGATGTTGGGAATCCAGCAGCTACCATTATATTATCTCCAGTTTCAGCTATTTCAAATTCTTTAGCTACTTTTCTAGCTTCCTCTATAATTTCATCTGTACTATTAAAATAAGCACATTTCTTAGAAATTATTCCAAAGTTTAAAGCTAAGCTTCTTCTAACTTTTTCATATGGAGTAATAGCTATTATTGGACAGCTAGGTTTATATTTTGATAATATCTTAGCAGTTGAACCAGTCTGAGTGGCTGCTACTATAGCTTTTGTAGGGAATTTGCTAGCTGTTTTTGATGCTGAATAACTTATGGCATCTGCAAAGGCATCGGGATTTGGATTTGGATCTTTTAATCTTCTTAAAAGATAATTATAGTCTAAGTTAGCTTCTGCTTTTTTTGCTATTCTAGACATTGTCATTGCTGCCTCTATAGGGAAGCTACCAGAAGCACTTTCTCCACTAAGCATTATGGCATCTGTACCATCAAATATGGCATTACATACGTCAGAAGCTTCAGCTCTAGTAGGTCTTGGATTTCTTATCATAGAATCTAACATTTGAGTTGCCGTTATAACTATTTTCCCTGCTTGATTACATTTCTTAATTATATTTTTTTGAATTATAGGTACATTTTCTATAGGAATTTCTACTCCCATATCACCTCTAGCAACCATTACACCATCAGTAACTTTAATTATTTCTTTTATGTTATCTACACCTTCTTGGCTTTCTATTTTTGATATTATTTTTATATCTTTTCCACCATGAGAGTCTAGAATTTCTCTAACTTCAAGTACATCCTCTGGTTTTCTTATGAAAGAAGCTGCTACAAAGTCTACTTCCATCTCGCAACCAAATATTAAGTCAGATCTATCCTTTTCAGTTACTGCAGGGAGTTTGATTGGTACATTAGGTACATTTACACCTTTATGGTCTTTTATAGTACCTCCTTCAATAACTTCACATATTATATCAGTTCCACGGACTTCCTTTACTTTAAATTCTAAAAGTCCATCATCAACAAGTATTGATCCACCAGGTTTTATGTCTTCATATAGTTCTTTATAAGAGATTGAACATTTAGTGTTATCACCTAATATTTCATCTCCGCAAGAGAATGTGAATTCATCACCATTTTTTAATTCAGCTTCGCCATTTTTAAAATTATGTGTTCTTATTTTAGGACCCTTAATGTCTAATAAGATAGCTGTAGCTGATTTTTCTTCTTTTCTAAGTCTCTTAATAAGTTCTATTTTTTCTTTATGACTTGCATGGTCTCCATGTGAGAAGTTTAATCTAGCTGCATTCATACCAATTCTTATGAACTCTCTTAAAATTTCTTCTGAATCACTTGAAGGACCAATTGTAAATATCATTTTTGTTTTTTGCATAAAAACCACCTCATTTTGTTTAAACTAAAATAGTTTAGTGATTGCTTTAAAAGTTTGATATATTTGATATAATAGAATAAATTATTAAATTAATTATATTTTACCACAATAATAGGAAGGGATGGGTAAAAAATGAATGTATTAAAAGGTTTAGAACCACAAAGTGTTTTAAAATATTTTGAAGAAATATCACAAATTCCAAGAGGATCAGGTAATGAAAAGGGAATAAGTGATTTCCTAGTTAACTTTGGAAAAAGTTTAGGACTTGAAACAATACAAGATGAATCATTAAATGTAATAATAAGAAAACCTGCAACTCCAGGATATGAAAATGCACCAGGAGTAATAATACAAGGTCATATGGATATGGTATGTGAAAAAAATAAAGATACTATACATGATTTTGAAAAAGATCCTATTGAACTTAGAGTAGATGGAGATTATATATATGCTACAGGAACTACATTAGGAGCAGATAATGGTATAGCAGTAGCTTATGGAATGGCTGTTTTAGCTTCAAATGATATAGCACACCCTGCTATAGAGCTTTTAGTTACAACTGATGAAGAAGTTGGAATGGGTGGAGCTATTGCTTTAGATGGAACTTTATTAAAAGGTAAATATCTTTTAAACATAGATTCAGAGGAAGAAGGAAAACTTTTAGTAAGCTGTGCAGGTGGAGCTAGAAGTGAAGTTACTTTACCAATAAACTTTGAAGAAATGGAAAAAGATTTTGAAGTTTATGAAATCATGCTAAGAGGACTAAAAGGTGGTCACTCTGGAATGGAAATAGATAAACAAAGAGGAAACTCTAATAAGTTAATGGGAAGAGTATTAAATGATATTAATGCTAACTGTGATATTAGATTAATATCAATTAATGGTGGATCTAAGGTAAATGCTATTCCAAGAGAATGTGACACTTTACTAGCTGTTAAAAAAGAAGATGTTAAAAAATTAGAAGAATTAATTCAAAAATGGGATTCAATATTAAAGGATGAATACCATGCTAATGATAGTGGAGTTAATGTAACTTTAGTTAAAAAAGAAGAAAATCATAAAGTATTTTCTAAAGACACTACATTTAAGGCAATAAAAATAATGAACTTAATTCCTGATGGAGTTGATACTTATAGTATAGAAATGAAAGGATTAGTTCAAAGTTCAACAAACCTAGGTGTTGTTACTACAGAAGGGGATAAAATTGTTTTTGCTAGTTCAACAAGAAGTTCAGTTGAAACTTTAAAAACTAAACTTTTAGATGAAATAGCTGACGTTGCAGAAGTATTAGGTGGAGAATTTGAAATACAAGCACCATACCCAGCTTGGCAATATAATCCTGATTCAAAAATAAGAGAACTTTGCAGCAATGTATATAAAAATATGACAGGAAAAGATCCTGAAATAATAGCTATACATGCTGGATTAGAATGTGGATTATTAGGAGAAAAAATAGAAGGATTAGATATGATTTCATTTGGTCCTAATATGTATGATGTTCATACTCCAAATGAACATGTTAGCATATCTTCAGTAAAAAATGTTTGGGATTTCTTAGTTGAAATATTAAAAGCTATAAAATAATTAAGAATTAATTTAAGGTTGTATCTAAATTACCTAAAAAACTTATAAATATATTTTAGAATTATTGGATTTTTATAAGGGTTTATTACAGTTACTAATAAATCCTTATAAAGCTTTGAACTTAGCTTAAGCCTATAATTTCTATGAGAAGAATTTAAATTCTAAATTTTATCTATAATATTACTTATAAGTTTTACTATTGAGGCTAGATACAGCCTTATTCTTTTATAGAGAGATATAAATAAATATATAAAAAGAATAAATAAATTAAATAGTAAATAATAAATAATAAATAATAAACATATTAGACTATGGGAGGATATAGACATGAATTTAGTAAGAACTGATTTACATATGCATACTAGAGCTTCTGATGGAACACTTACACCAAAGGAGTTATTAAAGGAAATAGTAGAAAAAGACATAAAACTATTTTCAGTTACAGATCATGACTCTATAGGAAGCTTAGAGGAAATGCAAGATTTAACTGAAGAAATGGATATTAAATTCATTCCAGGGGTAGAGGTTTCAAGCATAATAAATGGAGAACAGTTTCACATATTAGCTTATAATTTTGATAAAAACAATAAAGAGTTAATGAGTTTAATAGAAAATAATGATAGATTGCTTCAAGAGAAAGACGATAATTCAATAAAGCAATTAATTGATGCTGGATATGATATAGATTTTGAAGATTATTTGTCTTATGAACATGATCCTTCAAAGGGGGGATGGAAAACTCTTAACTTTTTAATTGATAGAGGAATATGCAAAAATATTGATGAGTTTTTTAATAAAATATTTGTTGGTGAAAGAGCTTTGAAATATCCAGATTTTCCTCATCCTAAAGAAGTTATAGAAACTATAAAAAAAGCTAATGGAATTGTTGTTTTAGCTCACCCTAAGTATGGAAAGTCTCAATTTAAATTAGATGAAATGTTAGAATTATTTAAAAACTGGGGTGTAGATGGAATAGAGTGTTATCATCCTCACCATGATGAGGATACAATAAAATATTTAGTAGATTATTGTACAAAAAATAATCTAATAATAACAGGTGGATCTGATTATCACGGAGGACTTATATCTAAGAGAAGTTTAGGAACACCAGAGTTTTATGCAAAATATGATTTGTTAGATAAATAAATTGTTATTAAAATAATATATTAGTTTAGTTTTTAAGCTTTATTGAAAATAATGCTTTATGGAATTTATTGATTTGAATTCTAAAAGCAAATTTCAATAAAGCTTTTTATTTATTATTAAAATGTAAAATTTAAGAAAAATAAAATTAAAAGAAGGAATTTTACAAATTATGTAAAATAAATATATAAAGAGGGGCTTTACATAATTTGTAAAAAGAAAAATGTTTAGTAAAGTTAAATTAAAAGAAAGGTTGGGGGAAGGGTGAAGTACACTAGAATTGATGTAAAGAATAAAAAAAGGAGTAATGGACATAACAACAATAATAACAATGATGGTAAAAGCTTTATATTACTTTTTATTGGGGTAATTGTTGTGGCACTTGTAATATCAACTGCAATGTCTAAGTTTATATGGCCTGAAGGAAAGAAAACAGCAGAAAAGGAAAGAATAGAAGCAACTTCTGGAGAAAATAAAGAGACAAGTGAGAAAGATAAGGAAAATAACAAAGCAGCAAAAGAAGATGAAAAGCCGAAAGATAATAAAGTAATGGCTGAAAGTGTAGGTGGACAAGAGTATGTAATGATTCAATGTGGTTTCTACTCAAATAAAGAGAATGCAAATAATGTAAAGGCTCAATTAGAAGATGATTATATTGCAGTATCCTTAAGTGAAGCGGAAAATTATAGGGTAATAGTTCACATTGGAAATGAAGAAGAAGCTACTAAACTTTCTAATGAGTTAAATGAAAAAGGTGTTAGTAATACAAAAGGAAGATTTATGATTCCAAAAACTGATGTGTGTAGCAATGAGATTATAGAAATAGTAAATGGATATGTAAATATAATAAATAAATTAAAAGAGGATTCTGTTAAGGGTGTTAAGACGACGGAGTTTAAAGAATGGGTTAATGGCTTAGAGGAACATAGTGATTCTGAATATTTTAAAGTATTTAAGGAATTAAAAGATGGTATAAATAAAATTCCAGATGAAATAACTAAGAAAAATATAGAGGAAAGTTACCAAATAGTATTTAATACTTTAAATAATTTTAAAGTAAACAAATAATTGTAATTTATTTTTAATTTATAGTAACATATTTTTAAATTATAATAAAAATGAAAGAGTTAAAATCTCTTTCATTTTTTTCTTTATAATTTACTATACACGTACATTTATACTTGTTTATAAAAATAATAAATGATAAACTATATAGGATAAAGAGTACAAGACCTTATTTAAGGAAAAATAAGATTATTTAAAAGTTTTTTAGATATAAGGTAAGGTGGAAAAATGAAGGTTATTTTAGCATCAAAATCTCCAAGAAGAGTTGAGATTCTTGAAAAAATAGTTAAAGAATTTGAAGTAGTTCAGTCAAACTTTGATGAAAATACTATAGACTTTAAGGGAGATATTGCAAAGTATGTTAAAGATTTGTCTAGAAATAAAGCTATAGAGGTTTCAAAAAGACTTAATGAGCCATCTATAGTTATTGCTGCGGATACAGTTGTTTTTCAAAATGGAAAAGTTTTGGAAAAACCTAAAAATGAAGAGGATGCTTTTAGTATGTTATCTTCATTAAGTGGTAATACTCATAAGGTATATTCAGGTATTTGTTTAATAAATACTTATGATGATACTGTAGTGACTGATTGCGACTGTACAGAAGTAAGATTTTCAGAATTAAATCCTAGACAGATAAGAAATTACATAAATTCTGGTGAGCCTATGGATAAAGCAGGAGCTTATGGAATTCAAGGCTTAGGTGGTGCTTTTGTAGAGGGAATAAAGGGATGTTATTACAATGTCATGGGATTGCCCTTGAATAAACTATATAAAGCATTAGAAAACTATGACATAACAATACTTTAAAATTACTTTCAATGGGCATGTTAATTTCTAAATAAGGAGTTGTAATATGTCTAAAAATATAAGAATTAATGAAATTCCATCTGGTGAGAGGCCAAGAGAAAAACTACTTTTTTATGGAGCTCAGTTTTTATCTAATGAGGAACTTTTAGCTATAATTCTTAGAACTGGAAATAAGGATTCAAATGTAGTTGAATTGTCTTATAGAATAATACATAGTGTTGGTGGATTGAATGGACTTTTTAAAGCTTCAGCAAAGGAGCTTATGGAGGTAAAAGGTGTTAAGGAAGCTAAGGCAACTCAAATTTTAGCCATGTGTGAATTATATAAGAGATTTAAGGTTTCTGAGTTAGCGCAGGTTAAAATTTCAAAGCCATCAGATGTAGCAAAATTGGTTTTAGATGAACTTAGAATGCTACGTCAGGAAGTGTTGATTCTAATAAACCTTGATACTAAAAATAAAGTAATATCTAAAAAAGAAATTTTTAAAGGTGGGCTAAATTCTTCTTTAGTACACCCAAGAGAGATATTTAGAGAGGCTGTTAAAGATAGCGCAGCATCTATAATTATATGTCACAATCATCCTTCAGGAGACCCAACACCTAGTAGAGATGATATAAACATAACAACAAGACTAAAAGAGTGTGGAAAAATGATGGGTATTGAGCTTTTAGATCATTTAATAATAGGAGATAACAGATTCATAAGTCTTAAAGAAAAAGACATATTGTGATTAGGAAAGGGGATTAAAAATGGGTTTATTTAATTTTGGAATGACAAAAGACATGGGTATAGATTTAGGAACTGCAAATACTCTAGTGTTCGTTAAAGGAAAGGGGATCGTATTAAGAGAACCTTCAGTTGTTGCTATAAACAACTTAACAAAAAAATCATTAGCTGTTGGTACTGAAGCTAAGCAAATGATAGGTAGAACACCAGGAAACATAGTGGCTATAAGACCATTAAAAGATGGAGTTATTGCTGATTTCGATGTTACTCAAACAATGCTTAAGAGATTCATAGAAAAAATAACAAACAAAAGTGCATTCACAAGCCCAAGAATAATAGTATGCTTCCCTTCAGGTGTAACTGAAGTTGAAAGAAGAGCAATAGAAGAAGCTACTAAGCAAGCAGGAGCAAGAGACGTAATATTAATGGAAGAGCCAATGGCTGCTGCAATCGGAGCAGGACTTCCAGTTGATGAGCCTACAGGAAGTATGATAGTTGATATCGGTGGAGGTACTACTGAGGTTGCTATCATATCACTAGGTGGAATAGTTACTAGTAAATCATTAAGAGTTGCTGGAGACGAGTTAGACCAATCAATCATAAACTACATTAAGAGAGAATTTAACTTAATGATAGGTGAGAGAACAGCAGAGCAAATAAAAATGGAAATTGGATCAGCTTACAAAGTTGATGAGAATGAAGAAGAACAAACAATGGACATAAAAGGAAGAGATTTAATATCAGGACTTCCTAAGGTTGTTGTGGTTGATGCAGGACAAATAAGAAACGCTTTAAAAGAGCCAGTTTCATCAATAATAGAATCAATCAAAACTACTCTAGAAAAAACACCACCAGAATTAGCAGCTGATATCATGGATAAAGGAATAATGCTTGCTGGAGGAGGAGCATTCCTAAAAGGGCTAGATGAACTTATATATAAAGAAACAGGAATGCCTGTTCATATAGCAGAATCACCTCTTGACTGTGTTGCACTAGGTACAGGAAAAGCTTTAGATAAGTTTGATTTAATAGTTAAACAACAAAGAGGATAGAATATGAAATTCTTCAAGAATAAACTGGCAGTAACTGTTATAGTACTGTCAGTTGCCTTTTTAGGAATAATTATATTTACTGTTAAGAGTGATTCTAAAAATCCAATTTCAGGTGGAGTTGGTACTGTTTTAAACCCTGTGCAGAAGGTTGTATACACAATAAGTGATAAAGTTCATGATGTCTTTGATTTCTTCTATAACTTTTCAGATGTTAAGAATGAAAATAATGATTTAAAAAAGAAAAATTTAGAATTAGAAAATCAATTAGTTGAATACAATGAGTTAAAACGTCAAAATGATGTTTTAAGAGGAATAGTTGATTTTTCTAAGGAAAATAATCAATATAAATATATCGGTACAAACATAATAGGAAAAAGCGGAAATAGCTTTGTAGAAGGTTACACTATTGATAAAGGATCAAGTGAAGGGATTAAAAAAGATTACATAGTGATTTCTCCAGAAGGATTAGTGGGAGTTGTAACAGAAGTTCACTCAAATTGGTCAAAAATACAGACTTTATTAAATGAAAATGTAGCTGTTGCGGCAACTATTGAAGGAGATAGCAATTCAGGAGACGGAATAGTTAAAGGATATAGAAATGGTAGTGAAATGCAAGCAGAGATAACTAACTTACCTATGAATTCTACAATAAAAGAAGGTGAGACAGTAGTTACTTCAGGGCTTGGAGGATATTATCCTAAAGGAATAAGAATTGGTGAAGTAACATCAGTACAATCAGATGATGTTAAAGTTATGAAAACCGCTATATTAAAAACATATGTTGATTTTAATAATTTACAAGAATTATTTGTAGTTGTACCACCATCAGAGAGAGATGGTATAGTTAAGTATTAGAAAAGAGGGAGTAAAGTGAAAAGATTAATACTAATATTAATATGTCTTTTACTATTTATAGTAGATAATACTCTGGTACCTTTTTTCTCTATAAAAGGTGTTTATCCTAGTTTATTATTCACCTTTGCTGTACTATATGCTCTTATGAGTGGGTATTGGGAAGCGGTATTTATAGGAGTTTTATCAGGTTTCCTTCAAGATGTTTATTTTGTAAATGTCTTTGGGGTAAATATGTTAGTAAATATGTTAGTGTGCTTAATAGCTGCGTATATTGGGGAAAGTGTATTTAAGCATAAAAAAACAATTCCGGTACTATCAGTAGGTTTACTTACCATAATAAAGTTTTTTGTAGTGGCATTTATATTAAATTTAATTAATATAAGAATAAACTTATTAAGCTTTTGGATTATGGTACTTTATAACGTAGTTATAGGATTCTTTATGTATAATTGGGTTTATAAATTATGCAACAGAGATCTTATGAAAAGAGAATGGAAAATAAGTGAAAAATAGGTGGTTACATGAGAAGTTCAATAAATGGAAAAACGCCTATAGATAGATATAAAATTCTCATAGGAATAATGATAATAGTATTTGTATCTATAGTAGCAAGATTAGTTTATCTTCAAGTATTTAATTATGAAGAATTTAAACAAAGAGCTGATACTAGATCTATGAGATTTCTATCAGAACAGGCTCCAAGAGGTAAAATTTATGATTCAAATGGGGACATTTTAGCTACTAATAGACAAACATACACATTAACATTTACTGAAACAGATGAATCTAAGAAAAACTTTTATACTACTATAGATAAAGTTTATTCTATTTTAAAAGAAAATAATCAAAGTATATTAGATAATTTTAAGATTAGAATTAATGAAAATGGAGAACTTTATTTTGATGTTTCAGGTGATACTGAAAAACTAAGACTTTTAAAAGATATTGGAATGGGTGATAAAGTTAAAAATGTTCTTTTTAAGAATAAAGAAGGAGATTTAACTGCTGAGGAAGAAGATCAAATAGATAAAGAACTTCTAAAGATTACTCCAGATGAGGCTTTTAATTTCTTAGTAAAGGAATATCAATTATATGACGTTTTAAATCCTACAGAGGAAGAGGTTAAGTCATATAAAAATATGGAACCAAAAGAGATAACAGATATATTGTTAAAGAAATATTCTCTTCAAGATATAAGAGGATATATGCTTGTTAAAAATGCTATGAAAATGCAAAGTTTCTCAGGATATAAGCCTGTTACAATAGCTAAGGATATAAACAAAGAAACTGCATTTATATTCTATCAAAGACTTAATGATTTACCAGGGATAGATGTAAGCATAGAGCCAATGAGATACTATCCATATAATGAATTAGGTTCTTCATTCTTAGGGTATGTAGCTTCTATAAATGGAGATCAAAAAGCTAAGTATGAAGCAAGAGGATATGATGCTTCTACTGATTTAATAGGAAAAGCAGGTATAGAAGCAGCCTTTGAAAATGAACTAAAAGGTGTTAAGGGAGGAACTACAGTTAAGGTAAACTCTTCTGGTAGAAAGAAAGAGGAGCTTTATGACTTAGAATCTTACCCAGGAAATAATGTGCATTTAACTATAGATAAGGATATTCAATATTCAGCAGAAACTTCAATGAAGTATCTTTTAGATTTTCTTCAAACAAGAAATACCTTAGATTCAGATGCCAATACTAAGAATGCAACAAGAGGAGCGGCAGTAGCTATAGAAGTAGATACAGGAAAGGTTTTAGCTTTAGTAAGTTATCCAGGATTTAATCCAAATGAGTTTGCTAAGGGAGAATTAGATCCAGTTGTGGCAAAGGAATACTTCCAACCAGACTATGAAGCCTTTGCACAGCAGTTTATAGCTAGAAATGCTTTAAATAAAACAGTAGATGATCTTTTCCCTAAAAATTCAAAAACTGGATTAAGGGAAGATTTATATGATCTTTATCCAAAAAGATTCTATAACTATGCTACTTTAGGGATGATTCCACCAGGATCTACATTTAAACCTGTTACTAGTGTGGCTGCCTTAGAGGATAAGGTTATAACTCCAAGTTCAACAGTTTATGCTAATGGGCAAAACTTTGGTCAGACATATCCAGAGATATTTGGTAAAAATCCTGCAAACTGGCCAAGAGATAAAAACTATACAGGATATGCAGATTTATATACTGCATTAGAACATTCATCAAACTCATATTATTTTGACTCTGCTGTAAAGATGTATTATAAAAATGGTGGAGATCCATATGGAGATGGAAGATATAAGAAGAGTAGTACGGAAGCTTTAGATTCTATTGCAAAATATGCATGGCAGTTTGGATTAGGTGTTGATCCAAATTCAGATAAAAAGGCTTCAACAGGAATTGAAATATCTGAAAATTTTGGTCAGGTTTATAATTTTGAATCTTTTAAAAATCAAACAATAGCTCTTATGAGATTTACCTTAGTTGATTCTCTTGAAAAGGGAACCTTTGTTAATTCTCCTTCTCCTGATTTTCCACAGGTGAATATAGGGGTTAATGATAGGGATTCTAAAGAGTTAGCAGCGGCTAAGGAATCTATAAAAAAAGATATAGAGAATTCTCTAAATAAGCTTGGAGATGGAAATACTATTGATGAAAAAGCTTTAAGTGAGTCTTTAAAAAATGATTTTAAAACTTTATATAATTTAGATTCTGCCTATCAAGAAAGTATTAAAAACTTTAATGGAATAAAAGGTAAGGATGAAGATGAAAAAGTTGATAAGGCAATAAACTTAACAGTTCAAAGAATAGTTGCTTGGGTTGTGGGAGATATTGCTTACCAAATAGTTTCACCAAGAAACCTTACTGACTCTGCTATAGGACAGAGTATAAGTAACTTTACTCCTGTACAGCTAGCAAGTTATGTGGCAACCTTAGCAAATGGAGGAACAAGATATAAAACACATTTAGTTGATAAAATAACTGATGCTCAAGGAAACTTAGTAGAAGAATTTAAACCAGAAGTTTTAAATAAAGTTAATATGTCAAAAGATACTTTAGATGCTGTTAAAGAAGGTATGAGAAGAGTTAATGCTGTAGGATCGGCACAGTATATAATGTCAAGATTTCCAATAGTTACAGCTGGTAAAACTGGTACTGCTACTTTCAGAAATGACCAATCAGATTATGGAAGAACAGACTACGGGGTTTATATTTCCTTTGCTCCACTAGATAATCCTAAGATTGCTGTGGCAACAGTTCTTTATGATGGTGGTCATGGATATTATGGATCATTTATAGCAAGAACTATTTATGAAACTTATTTTAGAGAAGAGTTAAAGAAGGATTATCCGGGGTATACGCCAACAAATCTTGATGGAGCTGCTTATGATTATTCATTGAATCCACCTTTAGAAGCTATCAAGGATTCAAATATAAATAGTAAGGTAGAAAATGCAGAATTAGATTCTTCAGGAAAACCAGTTGAAGGATCACAAGATAATAGTTCTGAAAATAAAAAAGAGGATGATAAATCTCAAAATAATAATCAAGATAACAATAATCAAAATGATAAAACTAAAGTAGATGAAAATAAAGCTCATTAATATAAAACCTACAGAATTAATTTCTGTGGGTTTTTAAATTATTATTACTATTTTAATGAAATAATTAAATAAATTATAAATAGGTTTTTAAAATACGATTGATTTTTTCAAAATTTTACTACTTTATTTCATAAAGTCCTTTTATAAATTAAAAATACTTTATATAATATAAAGTGAGAATTAATTTATTGTATAATTTACCTTAAGAATAAAAGGGGTTGGATACTTGGAGGATAGTAATTTACTATGCGTGATGATAGAATTTTTATAAAAGGAAATAAACTAGGAATAAATGCCATAATAAATATGGACAAGTTTGGTAATTTTGATGAAATGCTTGATTCTTTAGTAGAGAAGTTAAGTAGAGGAAAAAAGTTTTATAAAGGGGCTACTTTAACTGTAACTACTGATTTAAAATATATAAATGAAAGACAAATATCAAAGTTAAAAGATGTACTTTTTGATGAGATACTTATAAAGGATTGTATATTTGAAGAACGATTAGAAAAGCAAAGTAGTGTTTTTTCGGGAGTTTATGAGGGAAGAACAAAATTTGTAAGAAAAACTGTTAGAAGTGGTCAATGTTTAAATTACGCAGGTAATTTGATAATAATTGGTGATGTTAATAATGGGGGAGAAGTTAGAGCACATGGAAATGTAATTGTGCTAGGTGACTTAAAAGGAAAGGTTTTTGCAGGAGATAATGGAAATGAAAATGCCATAATAGCGGCCTATTCTTTAGAACCAGAATTAATTTCTATATCAGGTAAAATAACAATATCACCGGATGATTTTGAGAAAACAGGATATCCGGAGGTGGCTAGATTGAATGAAAATAATATAATTGTAGAGCCTTATTTACCGGATAAATATTCTTATTAATATTACATAATTTAATGGAGGGAAAGTAATGGGAGTATCGATAGTAATAACATCAGGAAAAGGTGGAGTTGGAAAAACAACTACTACAGCTAACATTGGAACAGCTTTAGCGGCACAAGGAAAAAAGGTAGTCGTTGTTGATGGAGATACAGGTCTAAGAAACTTAGATGTGTTAATGGGATTAGAAAATAGAATTGTTTATACAGTAATTGATGTAATTGAAAATAGATGTAGAACTAAGCAAGCTTTAATAAGAGATAAGAGATTTAATAATTTATACTTATTACCTACTGCTCAAACTAAGGATAAAAATGATATAAGTCCTGAGCAAATGTTAAGATTAGTAAATGAATTAAAAGAAGAGTTTGATTATGTAATTTTAGATTGCCCAGCTGGTATAGAGCAAGGATTTGAAAATGCCATAGTTGGGGCAGATAGAGCTATCGTAGTAGTTAATCCAGAAATAACTTCTGTAAGAGATGCTGATAGAGTTATTGGAAAACTTGATGCTAAGGGATTAGAAAATCATGAGGTTATAGTAAATAGATTAAATTATGAAATGACTAAAAAAGGTGATATGCTAGACATTTCAGATATTATAGAAACTCTTTCTGTAAAACTTTTAGGGGTTGTGCCGGATGATAGAAATATAACAGTTTCTACTAATAAAGGAGAGCCTATAGTACTAGATGAAAAAGCAAGTGCAGGACAAGCATTTAGAAATATAGGTAGAAGAATAATAGGAGAAGATGTTCCAATAATGGATTTAAATACAGAACATCAAGGAATATTTAGTTCTATATTAAAGTTGTTTAGAAGAGGGTAGGTGAAAGAAAATGAGTTTTTTAAATGTTTTTTCTAGTAGACCTACGCCGAAACAAGTTGCTAAGGATAGATTAAAGGTTATTTTAATCCATGATAGAGGAGAACTATCAGATGAAGTTTTAGATAAAATAAGACTTGAAATATTAGATGTACTTTCTAAATATGTAGAGATTGAAAATGAAGATGTTGACATAACTGTTACAAAATCAAATGCAATAGAAGGGGAGTCACCATCTTTAGTAGCAAATATACCAATAAAAAATATAAAAGGTAAAGCTAGATAATTTTAAAAATATAAGCTATTTCAAGTTTTTTGAGATAGCTTTTTATTAGTCTTTTAAAAAGTTCAGAATTTTGTAATTGAAAATAGGTAAAAATAAAGTATTATATAAATAGTTATGTTAAATAAATAAAATTTATGGAGGTACTATAATGCTTAGTAGACTAAAACTAGATAGTAAACTAAGAAGAGAAATTGATTATAAGCTTTTAGTATCTATGATATTAATAGTACTGTTTGGAATATTAAACATATACTTAGGGACAAAGTCTCAAAGAGGATTTTTTTTCGCTAAGAAACAGTTAATATGGTTTATAATATCAATGGCTGCATTGTACATAATATTACTTTGGAATTATAACATAATTTATAATTATGTTGAGATATTCTATTGGGGATCCATAGTTCTACTTATAATAACCAGATTTGCAGGAAGTGTAATAAATGGTGCTAGAGGATGGATTGTATTAGGTCCTGTAAGTATTCAGCCCTCGGAACTGGCCAAAACGGCCATGATACTTATGCTGGCCAAGAAGATGGAACAAGTTGATTTAAGAATAAATGACTTTAGAAATTTTATTAAGGTTGCCATGTATGCAATAATACCAATGATATTTATAGTTGTACAACCTGACATGGGTATGACTATGGTTTCATTTTTTATAGCACTTGGTATATTCTTTGCAGCTGGATTAGATATGAAAGTAATAGGTGCAGGGCTTTTATCAATAATAGTGGCAATAGCCTTAGTTTGGAATTCAGGGCTTATAAAAGACTATCAAAAGGATAGACTTGTTGGATTCTTAAATCCTGATGGAGATGAGTTAGGTATAAACCTTCAATTAACTCAATCAAAAATAGGGATTGGATCTGGAGGATTCTTTGGAACTGGGTTAGATTTAAATGGAGAAGTTGGTGGTTATTCCTCAGAATTCGTACCAGAAAGGCAAACAGACTTTATATTCGCTGTAATAGGTGAACATTGGGGAACAGTAGGAGGAATAGTATTACTATTATTATACGCAATAATGATATATAGAATAATAATGACGGCTAAAACCTCTAAGGATATATTTGGCTCCATAATATGTGTTGGATTTGCCTCTTATTTTATATTTGCTATATTACAGAATATAGGAATGACAATAGGTATAATGCCTATAACAGGAATAACATTACCATTAGTAAGCTATGGAGGAAGTTCATTGCTTACAACTATAGTGAGTATAGCCTTGGTTTTAAATATATCTATGAGAAAGAAAAAGTTAAAATTCTAATAAAAATAAAAGTATTAAGATCAATAATGATTTTAATACTTTTATTTTTTTATATCTATTATATTTCACTTTGTAATAAAAGTTCTATAAGATGCATAAAAAAAATATATATTAAGTATAATTAAAGATTTCTAGAAAGGAGAAGAAAAATGGGTAGCTATAACAAAGAATATGAGAAGTATTATAGAAAAATAAATAAAACGAGAAAAACTTCTCCTAATCATGAGGCGAATTTAAAAGCTAAAGACTCTTATAAGAGAAAAGAGAAAAATAGTTTTGGAAAATACTTAATTAAGGAAGTTGTTCTCTCATCGATTTTAGGCATTTTTATTTTTTCTAGCTTTTTTTTTATGGGACAAGTAGAAAATGAATTTTTAGTAGGATTAAGTAGGAAATTTAAAGAGGTAATATCAACTGATAGATATTATAAAAACTTAGACTTAACTGAAAGTAAAATAGTAACTACTATTAGTAGTGGAATAAAGGATGGTTTTAATTTAGAGAATTCTAATTTAAAAAAAGAACCTAAACAAGTTAGTGAAGAAAAGGTATCTGAAAATAGTGGGGAAGTAAGTGCTTTTAACAATTTTCAGGTTATTGAGAAGGAATCTATAGACTTTTTAAAGGAAAGTAAGGTAATTCCTTTTAATGGAGAAGTCAAAACTTTGGAAAATAATAATTTAAAGGAAAAAAATCTTTATTTAAGTGGTTCAAAGGGAGAGGTGAAAAGTCTTTTAAAAGGAACCGTAAGTGAAGTGAAAAATGAAAGTGGAACATATACTGTGAAGATGAATTATTATGATGACTTAGAAGTTTTATATCACAATTTAGAAGAAGTGCTAAAAAAAGAAGGAGACAGTATAGAAGAGGGAGAGAAAATAGGTATTTCATCTGAAAATGAAAAAGTAAAAGGTGTAATAATTCAGGTATTATTTAAAAATGAGTATGTTAATCCAGAAGAAAGCATGAGGTTTTTAGGAGATAAGCAGTGAAAATCGATAAAAAGATAATTATACAGCTTGTTACATTTTTTATTTTAGGATTTAAATTTAACTTAGCTTTAGCTTTTTTTTGGATTATAATACATGAATTGGCTCATTATTTTGTTTTGTTAAAATTAAATATAGAGTCAGAGAATTTTAAACTTCATATTCTAGGCGCTAGATTAGAGACAAAGGATTATGAATGTTTAAGTTCAAGAGAAAAATTAATGGTATGCTTTGCAGGTCCAATTTCAAATGGAATTGTTTTTCTAATTTTTTTCTTTATTTATAAATTAATTTTTAAAAATGAATATATTTATTCCACTTATGAAATAAATTTAGTTCTATTCATTTTCAATTTACTTCCTACTTATCCACTAGATGGAGGGAAAATATTAGGAGCAATATTAGAGAAGAAGATGATCTTTAAGGATGTCAATAATATATTGATCAAGATAAGCTATTCATTTGGAATAGCATTTATTTTATTGTCTATATTAGGAGTTCTGATTTTAGGTGAAATAAATATAACTAGTATATTAGCAGGAATATTTATAATCTATTTAAGTTATAATGAGAGAAGAAAGGTAATGTATATAATTATGGGTGATATAACAAAAAAGAGAGAACGATTAATTAATAAGAAATACATAGACAGTAGAGTAACTTCTGTATATTGTGAACAAGATATGATTAATCTTCTTAGAATTATTGATAAAAATAGATTTAATATATTTTATGTTTTAGATGAAGAAATGAATTTGCTTTATGTCTTAAGAGAAAATGAAATAATAGAGACTTTAAAGACAATTGGGAACATTAATTTAAGAGAATATTACATTAAGTATAGAAAAGAATAAATATATTGGTTATAATTATTCTTTGTGATAGAATAGAAATTGTTAATATGAGAGAAGTATAAAGAGGTATACTTCTCTTTTTATTATAGATATTAGCTTTAATATTTTATAAAAATGTAGGAGGAAACTAAATGGTAAGAATAACTGATGATATTTTATATAGAGTTGAGAAGCCATCTAGATATGTAGGTGGAGAACTTAATGAAGTGATAAAAGACCCAAAAGAAGTTGATATAAGATTTGGATTTTGCTTCCCAGATGTTTATGAAGTAGGGATGTCTCACTTAGGATCAAGAATTTTATATCATGTTTTAAATCAAAGAAAAGATACATATTGTGAAAGAGTATATGCTCCATGGCCAGACATGGAAAAGCTTATGAGAGAGAATAATATTCCTTTATATGCTTTAGAAACTAAAGATCCTATAAATGAATTCAACTTTTTAGCATTTACTCTTCAATACGAAATGAGTTATACAAACATATTAAATATGTTAAACATGGGTGGAATTCCACTTAGAGCATCAGAAAGAACAGAGAAGGATCCTTTAGTAATAGCTGGTGGACCTTGTGCATATAATCCAGAGCCTTTATATGATATAGTTGACATATTCCAATTAGGTGAAGGTGAAGAAGGATTAAATGATCTTTTAGATCTTTATCAAAAACATAAAGATAACTTTAACAAGGAAGCTTATTTAAGAGAAGCTAGTCATATTCCAAGTGTTTATATTCCATCATTATATGATGTTACATACAACGAAGACGGAACAATAAAAGAATTTATACCTAAGTACGATGATGTACCTAAAAAGGTTAAAAAGAGAATCATAAATAACTTTGACCAAGTTGATTTCCCAGAAAGTTTAATAGTACCTTACAGTGAAATAGTTCATGACAGAGTTGTTTTAGAATTATTTAGAGGATGTACTAATGGATGTAGATTCTGTCAAGCTGGAATGATATATAGACCAGTTAGAGAAAAGAGCAGAAAAACTTTATTAGATCAAGCTAGAAAAATGCTTAAAGCTACAGGATATGATGAGGTTTCATTAGTTTCACTAAGTACTTGTGATTATTCTGATATTCAAGGATTAGTAAAAGATCTTATAGAAGAGCACGGAAAGAATAATGTAAGTGTTGCCTTACCATCAATAAGAGTAGATGCTTTCTCAGTTGATCTATTAAAAGAAATTCAAAAGGTTAGAAAAACTGGGTTAACTTTTGCACCAGAGGCTGGTTCTCAAAGAATGAGAGATGTTATAAATAAAGGATTATCAGAGGAAAGAATATTAGAAGCAGCTAAAAATGCTTTTGAATCAGGATGGAGTACAATAAAATTATACTTTATACTTGGAGTTCCTTATGAAACAGTTGAGGATGCTGCAGAAATAGGATTATTAGCAGAGAAAATAGCTGATCAATACTTTGCTGTACCTAAACATATAAGAAATAAAGGACTTAGAATTACTGTAAGTACTTCTATTCTTGTACCAAAACCATTTACACCATTCCAATGGGCACCAATGGAAAAGATGGATGTTGTAACTGAGAAAATCAATGCTGTTAAAGGTGCTATAAAATCAAGAAGCATAGTTTACAACTATCATGAGCAAAAAACATCATATATGGAAGCTGTTTTAGCTAGAGGAGACAGAAGACTTTGTGATGTATTAATAAAAGCTTATGAAAAAGGTGCTAAATTCGACGGATGGTCAGAATACTTTGACTTTGAATTATGGCAAGAAGCTTTAGCTGAGTGCAATGTAGATGGAGATTTCTATGTTTACAGACAAAGAAGCTATGATGAAATTTTACCATGGGATTTCATAGATATTGGAGTAACAAGAAAATATCTTGAAAGAGAAAATGAAAAAGCTAAAACTGGTGAACCTACTCAAAATTGTAGAAAAGGATGTACAGGTTGTGGCGTAAATATAAACTTTAAAGATGGGGAGTGTTTTGAAGGTGCGATACTTAATTAAATTTACTAAAGATGCAGATATAAAATTTGTTTCTCACTTAGATTTAATGAGAACAATTCAAAGAATAGTAAGAAGAGCTGAGCTTCCAGTTGAATATTCAAAAGGATTTAACCCTCATATGGCCTTAGCAATAGCACAACCTTTATCAGTTGGTGTATATTCTGAGGGAGATTATCTAGACTTAAATTTAACTGAAGATATGAATGAAGAGGCAGTAAAAGAAAAGTTAAATGAATTCTCAGCAAATGGTATTAGATTTTTAGAAGTTTCAAAGAGTCCAGTTATACACAATGTTAAGAGATTACCAGCAGCTATGGCTCTTTTAGATGCTGCAAATTATACAATAAAAATAAGATATAATGATATTTCTAAGGCTGAAGAAGAAGTTAATGCTTTAATGGCTAAAAAAGAAATAATAACAATAAAAAGAACTAAAAAAGGTGAAAAAGAAGCTGATATAAAGCCATTTATAAAAGATTTTAAATGTTGGACTAAAGACAATTATTTAATTGTAAATACAACTATAAGCTGTGGAAGTAGAGAAAATCTTTCAGCAGATCTTTTAGCAAATGTTATAAAAGAAAATACATCAAATGTTAATGAAGAAGCTTTCGTGGAAATAAAAAGAGTTGAGATGTATGCATACAAAGGGGATACATTAGTTCCTCTATATAAATACATCTAAATTAGGAAGTGAATTCATGAGAGATATATACGTAGAAAGAAGAGAAAATTTATTAAGGGTTGCTATAAAGAAAAATAATCTTTTAAGTGAGTGCTATATAGAAGAAGAGAGTCTAGAACCTGTTCAAGGAGAGATATATAAAGGTATAGTGAAAAGAGTAGTTCCAGGAATAAAGAGTGCCTTTATAGATATTGGGTATAGTAAACAGGCCTATATGATACTTGGAGAAGATGAGAAAGATCTTAAACAAGGAGATGGAATAATTGTTGAAGTATTAAAAGAGCAATTTGGAAGTAAAGGGGCAAAAGTTACTTCAAAAATATCTTTAGCAGGAAGATATTGCGTCTTAGAAACTTCAAGAAATGATATTTCAATTTCAAGAAAGATAGAAAATCTAGAGTTTAAAAAAGAACTTGAAAATTCATTGATAAAACCAAGTGAATTAGGGGTTACTGTTAGGACAAAAGCCCAATCAGCTAGTATTTTTGAGATTCAAGAAGAAATAGAAGAACTATATAAAAACTATAAAGAGGTTATTAGAGAAGGTAAATTTTCCTTAAATCCAAAAAAAATAATGGGTAAAGGAGACCTTATTAATAAGATAATTAGAGATGACATTGATGCTTATACTTCTTCAATAATTGTTGATTCTATAGAAGATTATGAAAGAATAAAAGATAGTATTTCTAATTCTGAATATCTAAAAGTAACTCTTTATGATGATGCTAGAAGCCTTTTTGATTATTATGGTATCGAAAAAGAAATTCTTAGCCTTAGAAATAATAGAGTGAATTTAAATTGTGGCGGAGACATAGTTATAGAAAAAACAGAGGCTATGTATGTTATAGATGTTAATTCAGGTAAGAATACAAATCATAAAAATAAAGAAAAAACTGCCTATGAAACTAATAAAAATGCGGCAATAGAAATTGCTAGACAAATTAAAATTAGAAATTTAGGTGGAATAATATTAGTTGATTTTATAGACATGTATTCACAGGAAAACAAGAAAAAAATATTAAAAATATTAAAAGATGAATTTAAAAGTGATAGCCAAAGAGCTAAAATTTTTCCTTTTACAGAACTTGGATTGGTACAAATAACAAGATATAGAAAAGGAAAAAGCATTTATGAATATATAGAAGAAAATTGCTTAGCATGTAATGGTCATGGAAAGAGATTAAAGTTATCTTATATAAATCTTCTTTTAAGAAATGAGATTTTGAAGAAAAATGGAGAAGGAAAGATAAAAGATTTCCATATAGAAATAAACTCTATTTATGAAAAAGATATTAGAGGAAATATTTTTGAGTTTTTAAAAGAAATTGGAGCATTAGATTTAAATATTTACTTGAATTTTCAAGAATCTAAAGACTTTTATAAAGTAGAACCATTGATCTTTAAAAATCAAATAGAAAGCGTAAAAGAGTATTTGGTGAAGAATATCGAAAAATATTAAATTTAGCTTTACAAAAGGCTTTAGCTATGATAGAATGGCTTTTGTAAACCGCTCACGAATAGGTTTTAAAAATAACTTTAATTAGTTTACCTTAAGTGGCGAGACCGTTATGAGGAGGTGTTTTAATGTACGCAGTATTAACTACAGGAGGAAAACAATACAGAGTTCAAGAAGGAGACGTATTATTCGTTGAAAAACTTAACGCTGAAGTTGACTCAACAGTTGAATTAACAGAAGTTCTTGCAGTCGCTAAAGACGGAGAAATCAAAGTTGGTGCACCAGTAGTTGAGGGTGCTAAGGTTGTAGCAAAAGTATTAGCTCAAGGAAAAGCTAAGAAAGTTGTTGTATTCAAATACAAAAGAAAGAAAGACTACAGAAGAAAAAATGGTCACAGACAACCTTACACTAAGATCGTTATCGAAAAGATCGAAGCTTAATTTTCTGATATGATTAGAGTTAAATTTCAATCAAAAGAAGATAACATAATTTCCTTCACTATTAAAGGACACGCAATGGAATGCAGAGATGCTATTCTAGCTGGAGAGGCGTACGATATGATATGTAATTCCGTATCAGTATTATCTCAAAGTGCAATCATTGGTTTAGATGAGGTTTTAAAACTTAATGTAAACTATGAAATGAGTGATGGATATTTAAAACTAGATCTAAATGGGTTTACCCATGAAGAAATAGTTGAAGCTCAAGTTTTACTTAAAACTTTTGAAATGAGCTTAGCGAGTCTAGTCCTAGGGCTGGATAGCAGTTTAGGAAAGAAAACGCGTTGTAAATATATAGAGATAATAAAAGAGGAGGTGTAGACTATGTTAAAAATGAACCTTCAATTATTTGCACATAAAAAAGGGGTTGGTAGCTCAAAGAACGGTAGAGATTCTGAAGCTAAAAGACTTGGTGTTAAATGTGCAGATGGACAATTCGTTCTTGCTGGAAACATCTTAGTAAGACAAAGAGGAACAAAGATTCATCCAGGTGCTAACGTAGGTAAAGGTGGAGACGATACTTTATTCGCTAAGATCGATGGTGTTGTTAAATACGAAAGACTTGGAAGAGACAAGAAAAAAGCTTCTGTTTACCCAGTAAACGTAGAAGAAGTTATAGCTGAATAATATATTTAGTTTTATAAAAGCACCCTTACTTAGGGTGCTTTTTGATTAATAATAAAAAATTTAACCATATGAGAACATAGCATTAAAAAAGCTGTGTTTTTATATTAAAGTAAGGTTATAATATACTAAAAAGGAACATTTTATAGAGAAAGCAAGGTGAGAAAACATGTTTATAGATACGGCCAAGATATTTGTGAAATCTGGAGATGGTGGTCATGGTTCTGTTTCTTTTAGAAGAGAAAAATACGTTCCACTTGGTGGACCAGATGGTGGAGATGGTGGAAAAGGTGGAGATGTTACTTTTGTAGTAGATCCAGGAATGACAACTCTTTTAGATTTCAAATATAAGAGAAAATTCGTAGCAGGCAGAGGACAAGACGGTCAAGGTTCTAAATGTTACGGAAGAGATGGTGAAAATTTAACAATAAAGGTTCCAATGGGAACTATAATAAGAGATGTTGAAACTAATAAGGTAATGGCAGACCTTTCTCATAGAGATGATACATATACAATCTGTAGAGGAGGAAAAGGTGGTAAGGGAAATTGTAAGTTCTGTACACCTACAAGACAGGCGCCAACTTTTGCTGAGCCAGGAATGCCAGGGGAAGAAAGATGGATTGCTTTAGAATTAAAACTATTAGCAGACGTAGGACTTTTAGGATTCCCTAACGTTGGTAAATCAACATTACTTTCAGTGGTAACTAAGGCTAAACCAAAGATAGCTAACTATCACTTCACAACTTTAAAACCTAATTTAGGAGTTGTTGCTGTACCAGGAATAGAGCCATTTGTTATGGCAGACGTACCAGGTATTATAGAAGGAGCTTCAGAGGGTGTAGGTCTTGGATTAGACTTCTTAAGACATATAGAAAGAACAAGACTTTTAATACATGTTGTTGATATTTCAGGAGTTGAAGGAAGAGACGCAGTTGAAGACTTCAAGAGAATCAACGAAGAATTAAAGAACTACAGTGTTAAACTTTGGGATAGACCTCAAATAGTAGTAGCAAATAAATGCGATATGTTATTTGATGAAGAAATTTTTGAAAACTTCAAAGCTGAAGTTAATAAAATGGGATTTGATAAGGTATTTAAAATGTCAGCAGCTACTTCACAAGGAGTAGAGGAAGTAATAAAAGAAGCAGCTAGAATGCTTAAAGATATTCCTGTTACTGACTTAGAAATCCCAGAAGATGAAAGATTCATTCCAGAGGATAAGAAGTTTACATATACTATAAATCCAATAGAAGAAGATGGATTAAAGGTTTATGTAGTAGAAGGTTCATTTGTAGACAGATTATTATTAGCTGTTAATGTAAATGATCCTGATTCATTAAGATATTTCCATAAGGTTCTTAATAATAAAGGAATATTCCATGAGTTAAGAGAAATGGGAATAGAAGATGGAGATATGGTAAGATTAAACGACTTTGAGTTTGAATACTTACTATAATTAATGGAGGATAAATAATGATAACAACAAAACAAAGAGCATATTTAAGAGGATTAGGTGCTAAATTAACTCCTATATTTCAAATAGGTAAAAATGGAATAGAAGATAACTTTTTAAAGCAAGTTGATGATGCTTTAGAAGCAAGAGAGATTTTAAAAATAAATGTTCTTGAAAATAGTGGATTAGAGACAAGAGAAGCTTCAAATTTCATCTGTGAAAGATTAGGATGTGAAGGGGTTCAATCTATAGGAAACAAAATAGTTCTTTACAGGGCATCAAAAAATAATCCTAAGATAGAATTACCTAAAAAAGGGAAGTAATATGAAAAAAATAGGAGTATTTGGTGGAACTTTTGACCCGATACACATAGGCCATATTTATATAGCTTATGAAGCCTATAAAATATTAGAACTAGATGAAGTTATATTCATGCCAGCAGGCAATCCACCTCATAAGAAGTGGAAAGATATAACTGATGAAATAATTAGATATGAAATGGTTAAAAAAGCTATAGAGCCATATAGCTTTTTTTCCATAAATAACTATGAAATAGAGAAAAAAGGATTGAGCTTTACTTATGAAACTTTAAGATATTTACATGAAAGTTTTAAAGAAGTAGAGCTCTATTTCATAACCGGAGCAGATTGTCTTATAAACCTAAATTCATGGAAAAATATAAATGAAATTTTTAAATTTAGTAATTTAGTGGTTTTTAATAGACCTGGATTTGATAAAAATGATTTATTAAAGAGGAAAGAAGAGTTTGATAGAGAATATTGTACTAATATAGTATATTTAGATTTACTTAATATAGAGATAAGTTCTACTCTTATAAGAGAAAGAGTTCATGATTCTCTAGAAGTTAAATTCTTTTTACCGCCAGGTGTAGTGGATATAATAGATAAATATAATTTGTATAGGAGAGAGTAACTATGTGGTCATTAGAGGAAATAAATAATTATGTTAAAGAGACTATTAAGGGAAGTAGATACTCACATACTTTAGGGGTTGTTGAAACTGCTAAAGAACTTGCTAAAATAAATGGAGAAGATATACAAAAGGCAGAATTAGCTGCATTAATTCATGATGTAGCAAAATATATTCCTGTAGATGAACAAGTGAAAATATTAGAAGAGCATGGTTATGAACTAGATGAAATAACCTTAAAATCACCTCAAGTTTTACATGGATTTGTTGGTGCCATAGTAGCTAAAGAAAAGTTTGGAATAGAGGATGAAATGGTTTTAGATGCTGTGAAATATCATACTTTAGCCAAAAAAGATATGAGTACTCTAGAAAAAATAATATATATAGCTGACTATATTGAGCCAGGTAGAGATTTCCCAGGGGTTGAAGAATTAAGAGAAATAACAAGAGAAGATTTAGATAAAGGAGTATTAAAAGGCTTAGAAAATACAATTTTATTTGTAATAAAACAAGGCAATTTAATACATCCCTTAACTATAGAAGCAAGAAATTTCTTAATAATGCAAGAAAAATAATCAAATAATTGGAGAGGGTTATATGGGGAATGAAGAAAATAGATTTGAAAAAAGACAAGATAAGAAAAATATCAATAAAAAAAGCTTGGTAAAAAGAGTAATTTTAGGTGCTTTAGCTTTTATTCTTATTTTTTTTATAAGTATTTTTGGATATTTTTATTTTAAATATGGCAGTTTTTTAGGGGAAGTTTTTAATATAGTTAAAGACGTAAAACAGGATGTAATAAAGGTTGAAGAGCCAATTAATGTACTCTTATTAGGAATGGATATTGGTGATACAAGTGATGTATCAAATAAAGATGCTAAAAGAACAGATACCATAATTCTAGCAAACTTTGATCCTATAACAAAAGAGGCTAAGTTAATATCTATACCTAGAGATACTAGAGTAAAAATTGGAGGAAAGTCTCAAAAAATAAATGCTGCTTACCCAATTGGGGGAGAAAAGCTTGTTAAACAGCTTGTTGGAAATATATTAGGCGTTAAGGTTGATTATGTTGTTAAAGTTGATTATGAAGGCTTTAGAGGCATAATAGATGCTATTGGTGGAATTGATATGTATATAGAGCAGGATATGAACTATGACGATCCAGGGCAGGATTTACACATACATTTCAACAAGGGAGAAACTGTACACCTAGATGGTAAAAAAGCTGAAGAGTTTTTTAGATGGAGAAAAAATAATGATGGTACAGGATTAGCCAATGGAGATGTTGATAGAATAAAAAATCAACAAAAGTTTATAAATGCTGTAATAGATAAGGTTTTATCAGTATCTACCATAACAAAGATAGATAGTATAGCAGAGATTTTAAATAAAAATATAGAAACTAATATTCCTTTAGATGTTACTGTTGCATATGGACTTAAAGGATTAGAGACTGATAAGAATAATATAAAAATGATGACTTTACCTGGAGAAGGTAAATATGTTGGAAATGTTTCTTATTATATTCCTGATGAAAAGGCTACTAAAGAATTAAGAAGTCAATTAAACAGTAGTAATTTAAGTGGAAGAAAAAATGTTATTCCTAGTGCTGCTAGAGGAGATTTATCCATAAAAGTTTTAAATTGTACAAAAATAAATGGCTTAGCTGCAAATGTACAAAAACAATTAAATGAAAACGGATATGATAAAGTTGATGTTGGAAATGGAGATCCAAGAGAAAAATCAGAGATTTTGATAAAGGATGAAAGTTCTAGAGCTTTTATGGAAAATGATTTAAAGATAGATAACATTAAAAAGGGCATTTCATCTAAGTATGATGGAAATGGAACTTATGATGTAGTAATATTACTAGGAAAAGACTTTAAAAATTTCGGAGAGATGAAATGAGTATTTTAGAAAGTAAAATAACTAAAGAGTATGATAAAAGAAAAATAAGAGAGTTTTTAAAAGAAGAGTTAGGATTATCTTCAAGATTAATAAGAAGTGCAGCCATAGATAAGAGAATTAAGGTAGATGGTGTTGCTGTAAAGATGAACTATGTTGTTAAAACTGGTGAAGAGATAAAAATCGAGCTTTCAAAAAAGGAATCTCAAAATATTGAACCAGAAAAAATGGATATAGAAATAGTTTATGAGGATAGTGACATATTAGTTTTAAATAAGAAGCCTTTTATGGTTGTACATCCTACAAGAAGCCATCCTAATGGAACTTTAGCTAATGGTATATTATATTACTTTAAAGAAAGTAATCAAGATTGTATAGTTAGACTAGTTAGTAGATTAGATATGAATACTTCAGGGCTTATAATCATAGGTAAAAATCAATATGCTCATATGGTTTTATCTAATGAAATGAAAACTGATAAATTTCAAAAAAGATATTTAGCTATAGTTCATGGGAATTTAGAAGAAAAAGAAGGAACTATCAATAGACCAATTTATAGACCAGCAGAGGATACTATAAAAAGAGTTGTAGATGAAAGAGGGCAAGAGAGCATAACTCACTACAAGGTTATAGAAAGTTATAATGGTGCTGATTTAGTTGAATGTTTACTAGAAACTGGGAGAACACATCAGATAAGAGTGCATCTAAGTAGTTTAGGTCATCCTATATTTGGAGACTCTTTATATGGAACAGAGGATGAAGAGTTTATATCAAGACAGGCATTGCATGCTTATGGATTAGATTTTTATAGTCCAAAGACAAAGAAGCCTTTAAGCTTAAGGGCCGATCTTCCAGAGGATATGAAAGAGTTAATAAATAAATTAAAAAACAAGTAGTTTTAAGCATTGGCTTAAAACTACTTGTTTTTTAATTATAAAAATATGAATTACGTTTTTTTCTATTTCTTATTCTTTTTATAGTTGATATAAGTCTAATCATAAATAGTATTAAGATTATTAAAAATATTAAACCTATAACACCTAAAGCTATGTAAAATCCACTAAAACCCTTTAATTTAAACATAAGTTTTTCAAAACTTGTATAAGTTATATCATTACTGTTTAAAAGATTTAAGGTTTTATAAGGAGTATTTCCAATCATAAGTGTTCCAGTAAAAGAATCAGTATCTTTTAATATGTCAGTACCCCTAGATATAGGTTTAGTTGCTTTTACTGAAAAGTCTATGTTTAAATTTTTCTTTATTTCATCTGTAGATAAGTTCTCTATTTCAAAGTTCTTAAATGTTTTATAAATATCTTCAGGAACTACTAAAGATAAGGTGTTCTTATCATCAATGTAATATTCTTTTACAACATCATTTTTAGAATATAATTTAACTAAAGAAAAATTATCAAAGCCATAATCTAAAAGATTTTTTGTATCTTCATAGTATTGATCCTTAGTGTCATAACCTAGTAGGGTAAGGATTAATTTTCTATCACCCCTTTTAGCTGCACAAGTAAATGTATGCCTTGATTTAGTTGTATATCCTGTTTTGTTACAAAAAATATCTTTATTATAATATGGGCTTGTTTGGTGAATAAGTTGATTATTATTATTTGCCCATATAGGTTCTCCACTTACAATGCTTTTAGGCATTTCATAAACTGTTTTTTTTGTAATTTCATCAATTATTGGATTTTTTGAAGCTGCATTCATTATTAGAGCTAGATCATAAGGGGTAGTCATATGATCATCCTCAAAAAGTCCACTAGCATTAACAAAGTGAGTATTTTTAGCTCCTAATTCTTCTGCACGCTCATTCATAAGCTTTGCAAATTTTTCTTCAGAGCCAGAAATATGTTCAGCTAAAGCTACAGCAGCATCATTAGCTGATTGTATTAATAATGCATTAAGCAATTCTTCAACTGTATATTTATCTCCTTCTTGAAGACCAACACGGGTTCCTTCAGCTAAAGGAGGATTCTTTCCTATAGTAACAACATCATTTAAGTTAGCTTTTTCTACTGTAAGTAAAGCTGTCATAGTTTTAGTAGTAGATGCAGGAGCAAGTTTTTCATTAGCATTTTTTTCAGCTAAAACCTCACCTGTAGTCCCATCCATAAGAACCATTCCTTCACCTTTAATTTCCGGTACATTACTTTCAGCAAAAACATTAGTACTTAAAATTAAAGAGAAGATAAAAGCCATAGATATTATAAAATTAAGTCTTATTTTTAAATTCTTAAACTTTATACTCATAGAGCCTCCAAAATTTTTAATTTTAATTGCAATAATTATTATAACAATAATAGAGTATATTTTCTATAAATTTGTATTAATTTGGTACTCAAAAATGGAGAAATTGTCAATAATATTAAAGAAATATGAGAATTTATTGATTTGAAACTTTATTTTTTAATAAATTTCTAAGAATTTATATAATATGGAGGGTTCATGAAGAGAAAAGAAAAAATTATAGGTAGTTTAATAATTGCTGTAATAGCTATTTTATTTTTATTTATTGGTTACTCAAAGACAAATGATAAAAAAATAAGTAATAGTGATATGGAAAAACTATTTTTAGATAGAGAGGAATCAGAAGAGAATAATGAATTAGAAAAGTTTAATGAAAAAGAATCAGATTCTAAGAAAGAAGAGAGTAATAATATTAAAGAAGAAAAAGTTAGTGATATAGAAAGTGAAAAAGAAGAAAAAGAAACTAGCTTAGGTGAAGAAAAAATAGTTGTAGAGATTAAGGGCGAGGTAAAAAAGCCTAATGTCTATGAATTAAAAAATGGAAGTAGAATTTATGAGCTTATAGAAGAAGCAGGAGGACCAACTGATGAAGCAGATTTAAGTAATATAAATAGAGCTTTATATTTAAGTGACGGGCAATGTATAGTGATTAAAAATATAAATGATGTTGAAAGTGAAGAGGCAAATTTAAATGAAAGCTTAAATGCTGAAGTTACTAATAGTATTCCTACTAATTCATCAGGTGACAAAGGTGAGAAAAATGAAAGTTCAAGTATAAATATAAATACTGCCTCTAAAGAAACACTTATGACCTTAAATGGAATAGGAGAAAGTAAGGCACAGGCCATAATAGATTATAGAGATGAAATTGGCGGATTTAAAAGTGTTGATGATATTACAAATGTAAGTGGTATAGGAGAAAAAACCTTAGAGAAGATAAAAGATAAAATTTCTATAAAGTAATATGATATAATGAATATTATTATTTAGAAAAGAGGTGGAGTTTTATGATAGAAAAAAGACTAACAGAGCTATCAAAGACTTCTGGCTGAGCAGCCAAAATAGGGCCGGGGGCTCTTTCAGAAATTTTAAGTAAATTACCAAAGATGAATGATAAAAATTTGATTGTTGGAATAGATACATCTGATGATGCGGCAGTATATAAATTAAATGATGAAATGGCAACAATACAAACATTAGATTTCTTTACTCCAATAGTAGACGATCCATATACCTTTGGACAGATAGCTGCAGCAAACTCCTTAAGTGATGTTTATGCCATGGGAGGAAAGCCCATAGTGGCATTAAATATAGTTTGTTTTCCTAATTGCTTAAATATGAATATATTAGGTGAAATATTAAGAGGGGGAGCAGATAAGGTATTAGAGGCTGGAGCTGTAATAGTTGGAGGACATACAGTTCAAGATGATGAACCTAAATATGGTTTATCTGTTACAGGAATTGTTCACCCAGATAAAGTTCTTAAAAACTATGGAGCAGAGACAGGTGATATTTTAATATTAACTAAACCAATTGGTCTTGGAATAATAAATACAGCTATTAAGGCTAAGATAGCTTCTAAGGAAGCTTATGAAAAAGCAGTAAAAGTAATGGCATATTTAAATAAGTATGCAGGTGAAATAATAACTGACTACAATATAACATCATGTACGGATATAACAGGATTTTCACTAATAGGTCATGCATATGAAATGGCAGAACCATCTAAAAAAACCTTTAGAATCTTTAAAGATGCAATTCCATTTATTAAAGAAGCTAAAGAATATGCCAGTATGGGATTAATACCAGCTGGGTGTTATGAGAATAAAAGATACTTAGAAGGAAAATATCTTCTAAAGAATGTTGAAAGTTGGATGGAAGATATATTATTTGATCCTCAAACATCAGGTGGATTATTAATCAGTTGTAAAGAGAAAGATTACATAGACATACTAACTAGATTAGAAAATTTAGAAGTAGAAAGTGCTGTTATAGGACGTGTTGAAGACTTTAATGATGCATATATAGTAGTAGAGTAATTTTTAGGAGGATAACATGACAAAAGAACTTCTTAGAGCTTTGCCTAAGATAGATGAAATACTTGGTATTTTTAATGAGGACTTTTTAAATGAAAATGGGAGAAAAACAGTTGTAAGTGCTTTAAGAGATATAATCAATGAAAATAGGAAAGCTATTCTAAATGAAGAGGTAGATTATGCCTTAACTAAGGAAGAAGCTAAGAGTAAATGTGAGCATAGATTACTTAAAAAAAGAGAAAGAAATTTAAAAAGGGTTATTAATGGAACAGGTGTTGTTATTCATACTAATTTAGGAAGATCTTTGTTAAGCAAAGAGGCCACTGAAGCAGTTGCTTTAGCCGCTTCAAGCTATAGCAATCTAGAGTATGATTTAGAAAAGGGAGAAAGAGGATCTAGATACTCCCTTATAGAAGGTATCATAAAAGATATTACAGGAGCTGAGGCAGCCTTAGTAGTAAATAATAATGCAGCGGCCATAATGCTTGTATTAAATTCTCTTTGTGAAAATAAAGAGGTAATTGTTTCTAGAGGGGAACTTGTAGAAATAGGGGGCTCTTTTAGAATTCCAGAAGTGATGAATTTTTCAAGAGCTAAGCTTGTAGAAGTGGGAACAACTAATAGAACACATTTATATGATTACGAGGATGCCATAACAGAAGAAACTGGAGCCTTTCTAAAAGTTCATAGCTCAAACTTTAAAATAGTAGGTTTTACTAAGAGTGTAAGTGCTAATGAGATATGTAACTTAGCAAAGGAAAAGGATATACCTGTAATAGAGGACATTGGAAGTGGTGTTTTAATTGATTTAAGCAAATATGGATTAGAAAAAGAGCCTACAGTAATAGAAAGTTTAGAATCTGGAGTAGATATTGTAACATTTTCTGGAGATAAGATGCTTGGTGGAGCACAGGCTGGAATTATTGTAGGTAAAAAGAAATTCATAGATAAAATAAAAAAGAATCAATTAACTAGAGCTCTAAGAGTTGATAAATTTACTTTAGCTGCTTTAGAAATTACTTTAAAACATTATTTAAATGAAAAAGAGGCAATTGAAAAAATACCAACTCTTCATATGATGACTTTAGATTTAAAGGAAATAGAAGAAAGAGCTAATAGACTTTATAAGAATTTAGAAGGATTAAATAAGTTCTATAAATTTTCTATAGAAGAAGGTGAATCAACAGTTGGTGGAGGTTCAATGCCAGATAGTAAATTACTTACTTATTTACTTAGAATAGATTCAGATAGCATAAATGAAGTTAATTTAGAAAGAGAGCTAAGAGAATATAAAATACCTATAATAACTAGAGTTTATAAAGGGGCAGTTTATATAGATCTTAGAACAATCTTAGAAGATGATTATGAAGTAATATTTAATGCTTTAAAGGAAATAGGTGAAAAATAGATGAAACATGTGATTATAGGAACATCAGGGCATATAGATCATGGTAAAACAACTCTTATAAAGGCTTTAACAGGTAGAGAAACTGATAAGCTTGATGAGGAGAAAAAAAGAGGTATATCAATTAACTTAGGGTTTACTTTCTTTGATTTGCCTTCAGGAAAAAGAGCAGGAATAATAGATGTTCCAGGGCATGAAAAATTCATCAAAAATATGTTAGCAGGAGCTACATCACTAGATGTAGTTCTTCTAATTATTGCCCTAGATGAAGGAATAATGCCTCAGACAAAGGAACATTTAGAAATATTAGAACTTTTAGAAGTTAAAAAGTGTATAGTTGCTTTAACTAAAAGGGATTTAGTTGATGAAGAATGGGCAGAAATGATAAAAGAAGACATAAAGAATTATTTAAAATCAACTAGTTTTAAAGATGCAACCATGATAGAGGTTTCTTCTAAAACTAAAGAAGGAATTAATGAATTAATAACTGAGATAGATAGTGCAGTAGAAGAAATAGAGCAAAAGGATAAGGAAGGTCATTTTAGACTAGCTGTGGATAGAAGCTTTTCAGTAAGTGGATTTGGAACAGTAGTCACAGGAACTATATTAAGTGGAAGTGTAAAATTAGGTGATTTAGTTCAAATTAATCCAAGTGGAGTAGAAGCTAGAGTTAGAAATATTCAAGTTCATGATGAGAATGTTGAAATAGGGGAAGCTGGTCAAAGATGTGCATTAAACTTATCAGGAGTTACTAAAGAGGAAGTAACTAGAGGAATGGTTGTTTGTACTTCTAATACTATTGAGCCATCTTATATGATAGATTGTAAGTTTAGATACTTAAAGTCTAATGAAAAAAACTTAGTTAATAGGCAGAGAGTAAGAATATATCATGGTACGTCAGAGATATTTGGAAGAATAGTCCTACTTGATAAAGAAGAGGTAAAGCCTGGTGAAGAGGCATATATACAGTTAAGACTAGAAAGTGAAATATGTGCTCAAAAAGGCGATAACTTAGTTATAAGAAATTATTCTCCTATGACAACCTTAGGGGGAGGTAAAATAATAAATCCCGTAGCAAAAAAAGCTAAAAGATTTAAAGAGGATTATTTAAATGAATTAAAGCTTATGGAAAAAGGAAGCATAGAGGACATAGTTGAAAATGTAGTACTATCTTTAAGTGAAACCTTCCCAAATTCACAGGAAATTATAAAAGGACTAGGAAGAAATATAGAAAATATAGATTTTATATTGGAAAAGCTTTGTGAGGATAAGAAAATTATAGGAATAGATAATGGTAAATCTAAAGTATTTATTCATAATAAATTTTTCACTAAAAAGAGTGAAGAAATTTATGAAATTCTAAGAAGATTCCATGAAGAAAATCCATTAAAAGTAGGGATGAATAAAGAAGAACTTAGAAGTAAGAGTTTTTCAAATAAGATTAAGCAAAAAATATTCCAAAGCTTCTTAGAACTTATGAAGGAAAAAGAGATAATAAAGGAAGGAGTTAATATAATTTCACTAAAGGATTTTGAGATAAAACTAACAAAAGCTCAAAAGGCAATTAGGGAAAAAATATTAAAAGCTTATTTAGAAAGTGGAATAGTTTCTCCAAAGATAAAAGACATCATTGAAGATAAAAAGTTAGAAAAGGAGTATATAAAAATATATAACCTTTTAATTGAAGAGGGAACTTTAATTAAACTTCCAGAAGATGTTGTAATGCACAAAGAGGTATTACAAGGTGTTAAAGAAAAAATAATAGAATGGCTAAATAAAAATGGTTCTATTACTTTAGGAGAAACTAAGGAGATTTTAGGCGTTTCTAGAAAGTATTTAGTAGCAATTTTAGAGTATTTAGACAATGAAGAAATAACTAAAAGAGTAGAAGATAAGAGAGTTTTAAATTAAATAGAGAGTTCTAAAAGGGAAGTTTGGTCTTATAAGCTTCTCTTTCTTATATTCATAATTAAAATGTAATAGTTTTGCCATAATAATACACTATAATTAAATAGATTTGATTTACATAAGATAATAAATATAGTATATTTAATTAATGTATTTCAGAATAATATTTAATGCTTTTAGGAGGATATTATGGACGATAACAAATTCACTAAAGAGCAAGAAAATGCTTTAAAAAGTGATGAAACATCAGTAACAAATGAGAAAATGGACTCATATGAAAAAGAAGCAGCGGTGTTAGAGAGTATATCATTAGATACCAATACTATGGCTATTGATGAGGAATTTATGAATAAACAAGATAAAGACAAAAAAGATATTGGAGAAAAAGGTGAGAAAGAGACTTCTTTCTTTAAAAGAATATTAGAAGGAATTATAGATCAAACAGTAGTATTATTATTATCTTTAGCAGCCTTCTTTATAGTAGATTTGCTAATGAGACCTTTTGGCTATAAGATATCTTTAGAAGGAAGAATTCCTTTTTATTTTGTAATATTTGTTATTATGAACATACTTTACAGAGCTATAATGGAAGGTAGAAAGTTCAAATTAACATTAGGTGAAAAAGTTTTTAGAAAATAAATAATTTATTAGTAAGGGAGACAACTAATGAGAAAAGGTAATGAAATAGAATTATTAGTAGAGGGAATAGAGTTTCCCGCTAAAGGATTCGGATTTGTAGATGGATTAAAAGTTTATGCTAAAAATACTTTCCCAGGACAAAAGGTCTTTGGTAGAGTAACTAAAAAAAGAAAAGAGTATGCAGAAATTAGAGTTTCTGAAGTAAGAGAAAAAGCTAGTTATGAGGAAGACCAAAAGTGTCCACACTTTGGAGTATGTGGAGGATGTTCTTCTCAAACAATTCCTTATGAGAAACAATTAGAGCTTAAGGTTGAACAAGTTAAAGATTTATTTAAAGAGGCTGAGGTTCCAACAGGAGAGTTTTTAGGTATAGAAACTAGTCCAATTCAATGGGAATATAGAAATAAGATGGAATACACTTTTGGAGACGAAGAAAAAGGTGGAGAACTTACCCTTGGAATGCATATGAAGGGAAAATCTTTTGGAATAGTAAATGTTGATAAGTGTGTATTAGTTGATGAAGATTTTAGAAATATACTAGATACAACAGTTAAATATTTCAGAGAAAAAGGATTACCTTTCTATAAAATAATGCCTAGAACAGGGTATTTAAGATACCTAGTAGTAAGAAAAAGTGTTAAGACAGAAGAAATTCTTGTGAATTTAGTTACTACAACTCAAATAGATTTTGATTTAACAGAGTTTACTGAGCTTATAAAAGGATTAAACTTAAAAGGAAAATTAAAATCAATAATACATACAGAAAGTGATGCTTTATCAGAGGCTGTTATACCAGAGAAAGTAAACATTCTATATGGTGATGATTTTATAACAGAAAATCTTTTAGGATTAAACTTTAAAATATCTCCATTCTCATTCTTCCAAACAAACTCACTAGGAGCTGAAAAGCTATATAGCATAGTGAGAGATTTTATGGGAGCTGCTGACAATAAGGTAGTGTTTGATCTTTATTGCGGAACAGGAACAATAGGTCAAATAGCAGCGGGAAAAGCTTCTAAGGTTATTGGAATTGAACTTATAGAAGAGGCAGCTATGGCAGCTAATGAGAATGCAAAATTAAATGGATTAAATAATTGTAACTTTATAGCTGGAGATGTAGCTGAGGTTATAAAAACAGTTAAGGATAAACCAGACATAATAATTTTAGATCCACCAAGAAGTGGGGTACATCCAAAGGCATTAGACTACGTTATAAAATTTAATGCTCCACAAATAATATATGTTTCATGTAATCCAAAAACTCTAGTAACTGACTTAAAAGTTTTAGAAGCTAAGGGATATGAAATAGAAAAAACTTTACTTATGGATATGTTCCCTAACACTCCTCATGTAGAGACAGTTGTTAAACTAAAAAAGATTAAATAGACCAATTAGTTTTTCATTAATTAGATAAATAGACATTAAATATATAAATTTAATGTCTATTTTTTTATGTAAAAACAATTGGGTTATGGATAGAATTGGGATTAAACTGAGCAATTTTTAAATTTGAAAACAATGTAATTAGAGTATCTTTAAATAAAATTATATATTTGATTATTTAAGATAAAATTTATTTACTTATTCCATATCTTTTAATTTTATTATATAAAGCATTTCTACTGATTCCAAGGGCAGTAGAAGCTTTAGTTATGTTTCCATCAAAGGTACATAAAGCTTTTTCTATAGCTTCTTTTTCTAAAATTATTAGGGGTTTAATTGAATTTTCATTATAACTTTCAGGTAAATCTAATGAGTTCGGGTTAATAGGATTACCTAAGTTATCTGTTTTAAGACAATGACATTCATCAAAATTAATTTCATAAGAAGTAGAACCATTTAGATTAACTATATTTTCAACACAATTTTCAAGTTCTCTTATATTACCAGGCCAACAATAAGAAATCATCTTTTTATAGAGTTTTTGATTTATATGAGGAATACCTTTGTGCAATTTTTGGCTTTTTATATTTAAAAAATAGTTTATTAAAATAGGAACATCTCCTAATCTATCCTTTAAAGGAGGAAGATGAAGTGGCATTACATTTAATCTATAGTATAAATCTTCTCTGAAAGTTCCTTTTTTTATTTCTTCTTTTAAATTTTTATTTGTAGCAGCTATAATTCTTACGTTTATAGGTATTTGAGTTTTTCCACCTATTCTTGTTATTACTCCTTCTTGAATAACTCTAAGAAGTGTTACTTGCATTTCTATTGGCATTTCGCATATTTCATCTAAAAATATAGTTCCACCATCTGCTAATTCAAATTTACCTGGTTTTCCACCTTTTTTAGAACCTGTAAATGAGGCTTCTTCATAACCAAAAAGTTCACTTTCTATTAAAGTTTTAGGTATAGCACCACAATTCAATGCAATAAAAGGGCCATTTGACACATTGCTAGCGTTATGTATTGATTGAGCAAGTAATTCTTTTCCACAACCACTTTCGCCAGTAATAAGAACAGTTGATGGACTTTTTGAAATAAGTTCAGCATCTCTTAATACTTTTTTTAACTGTGGACTTTCACCTATTATATCATCAAATGTATAAGCAGCCTCTTGGTTAGAATATTTATTTACGGTACTTATTATCTCTTTTAAGTCTTTTAGTATTAAAAGCCAACCTTTAAATATATCTCCATTATTTATAGGACAAATATCAAGGTTATACTTATTACCATTTAAAGAAGTTACAAGTCTGTCCTTTTGATCGTTTTTTTTCGAAAATGAATTATTAATAAGCTCATTTAATTGAGGAAAAAATGAAAATACATCTATAGTTTCAACTGACTTAGATTTCCTATGTAAAAAAGATTCAGCTTTTTTGTTAATGAAATCTATTTTCTTTTCTGGCGATATAAAAATTAATCCAAGTGGAATGTGATTTGTTAAATTTTCTAATAAAAATAGTTTTTCAAAATCTATATTCATAATATATTTCCTTTCTTTCAAATAAATTTTAATAAATTTACCAAACTATTATGAAGTTATCATTTGAAATTAATTTTAACATATTACTTTAAAAGATAAAATTAAAAAAATGATTGATAAAAATATGGCAAATAATAAATAAAATGGAATATTGGAAGTGACAAAAAAGATGACAGTGTTCAAAAAAGATACAAAAATATGAGCAAAATAATTACTAATAATTATAGTAAAAGTATTTTGAATAAATAAAAAATTAACAAACTCAATGTTTTCGGTAGTAAAAATATATTTGGCATGAAAATTGCTATAGTAATAATATAGTTGAAAGTTTAAAAGTGAAATTTATAACAAATAAGAAAGGAATTTAATTATGGAAGTAAACAAAAGAAAATTTCAAAAAGGCCTTATGTTTGGTATTTTAGTTGGTCTTGCTTGGGGTCTTGATGGAGTGTTAATGGGAAGAGTAGGTATGGATAAAATATTTACAGACAAATCTTTTGCTTTAGCACAAGGTGTTTCAGAAATAAGTTTTGAATTCTCACCATTAGTAACTGCATTCTTCCACGAAAGTTTTTGTTTCGTTTGGGTTGCATTGGTATTAATATTTGGAAAACAATTTAAACATGTATTCCATTTACTATTTAAAACTAAAAAAGGTAAAGCGGCAGCTTTAGCAGCTTTAGTTGGTTCACCAATAGGTATGAGTGCTTACTTATTAGGTATTAAATATGCTACAGCACCATATGCGTCAAGTATTTCAGTTATTTATCCTGGAGTGGGAGCGATATTATCATATTTTATACTTAAAGAAAAATTATCATTAAGAGCAGTAATAGGTATAGCAGTTAGTTTATTAGGATCATTCATGTTAGGATTTAATCCTTCAGGTAATGTACCGCCAACTTTCTTTAAAGGTATATTATTTGCAGTAGTAGCTGTATTTGGATGGGCTTTAGAAGGTGTTATCATAGGATTTGCTATGAAGCATATAAAAGGTGAAGATCATATACAAGCATCACCACAACAATTTTTATGTTTAAGATATTTTATTTCAATGGTTTCATATGCAGTAATAGTATTACCATTTATAGGTGGATATCCACTAGCAGGTCAAATAGTTTCAAGAGGATTAGTATTTAAATATGCAGGAATTGCCATATTAGGAGCTATAACTTATCTTTCATGGTATAAAGCTGTTGATTTAATAGGAGCAGCAATGGGGACTGCATTAAATAGTACAGCAGCATTATGGACAATAATATTCAGTGCATTATTATTTGGGGATAAAATAACTCCATCATTAGCAATATGGGGAATAGTAATAGTTTTAGGTGTCTTCATATTTGCAATAGATCCAAAGACATTAAGAAAAAAAGCTTAATTTTAAAAAGTAAAAAACAAAATAAATAAACATAATAATTAATTTAAAATCAATAAGGGCGTAGAAGTTTAGTTTTTATTAAATTCTACCCCTTTGATTAATATATAGACATTGGAGAATTTTTAACAAAACATTATAAGATGAAAGTTAGTACGATATAGGAGGAATGGCAATGTTAAAAAAAGAAATCGTAGCTAATATGGAAAAGATAGTTGAAAATTGTATGGGGGAAGAAACAGCAGCTTGTGTTGCAACTTGTCCTATGCATACTGACGTTAAAGAATACGTTAGATTAATAAAAGAAGAAAAAGGCGAGGAAGCTATAAAAGTTATAAGAGAAAAATTATTCATACCAGGAACATTAGGAAGAATATGTGCACATCCATGTGAAAAGCAATGTAAATGGAATGAAGGAAAAAGTCCAATGGCAATAGCTTCATTAAAAAGATATGCAGCAGATAACTTTGATAAAGAAGAAGATTGGGATCTTTCAGTAAAAAATAGTAATGGTAAAAAAGTTGCCGTTATAGGTGCTGGTCCTTCAGGATTACAAGCAGCTTTAGATTTAAGAAAAGAAGGCTGCGAAGTTACAGTATTTGAAAAACTACCTGTTAGAGGTGGAATGATGAGAGTAGGTATTCCTGCTTATAGATTACCAAGAACAGGATTAGAACATGAGATAAGTTATTTAGATAAGTTAGGGGTTAACTTTGAATTAAATTGTGAAATCGGAAAAGATAAAGAATTTAGTGATATTGTTAATGAATTTGATAGTGTGGTTGTTGCTGTAGGTAAACATCAAGGAAGAGTTGATAGAAGTTTAGAAAACTTTGATGCTGAAGGTATATTTAGTGCTGCTGGATACTTAAAAGAAGCAGCTTTAACTGGAAATGTAGAAAATGCTGGTAAAGTAGTATTAGTAGTAGGTGGCGGAGACGTTGCTATGGACTGTGCTAGAACTTCATTAAGAGTAAATGGTGTTGAGAAAGTTTACTCAATATGTTTAGAAGATAGCTTTGATAATATGGCATCATCAAATCACGAAATAGAAGGTGCTATAGCAGAAGGAATAAAATTCAATCATGCCCAAGCTATAAAAAACATACATGTAGATGAAAATGGAAGAGTTTCAGGAGTAACATTAAAGAAATGTCTTTCAATGTTTGATGAGAATGGAAGATTTGCTCCAAAATTTGATGATGAAGCTACAAGTGAAATAGAAGTAGATACAATAGTATTTGCTATAGGTCAAGGTGTTGAGGGAGAATTTGCTAAAGATATATTAGTTCAAAGACCAAACACTACATTTGAATGTGATAAAGAAACATTACAATCATCTTCAAATGAGAAAGTATTCATAGCAGGAGATGCTTCAGGGGAATCAGTAATAGTTATCCAAGCTATGGCTACTGGTAGAAGAGCTGCTCAATCTGTTATAAGATTTTTAAATGGAGAAAGCTTAACAGAAGGCAGAGAGTTAAAGGATACTTGGACTTATGAAACTAAGTTACAAATGCCGACTGATTGGTCAACAATAACTGGTAAAAGAGAAGATATGGAAGAGTTAGATCCAGCAGAGAGAATAAAATCATTTGATGAAGTTGCTTTAGGATATACTAAAGAAGAAGCTGAAAGAGAAGCAGATAGATGTAGACAATGTCAATGTAAGCTTTGTATGAAGGAATGTATAATGCTTAATGACTATACAGATTGTCCAAAAGCTTTATTCAGAGAATATCTAGAAAAAGGTTATGAAAACATGGATAAGATGATAGCATATTCATGTAATGAATGTAATCAATGTACATTAAAATGTCCAAAAGAGTTAGATTTAAAAGTTAACTTTAGAGCTATGAAAGAAGCTTTTTCTGAAGAAAATGGTGGATTAGCACCATTAGAAGCATTAAAAGCAAGTGATGCTACTCAAGAAAAAGAGTGTGCAGAAGAATACTGTACAACAGTTGAAGCAGCTTCAGTTGAGGAAGTGAAAGAAGAGATGAAAGAAGAGATGAAAGAAGAGAAAAAAGCTAAGAAAAAAACTAAGTATGTATTTGTACCAGGGTGCACAGTACCAGCTTATACTCCAGGGGGAGTAGAAAGTGTTTTAAGACACTTAAAAGATTCATTAGGAGAAGAAAATGTTGGTGCATTACTTCAATGTTGTGGTAAAGTAACTTACTTAATCGGAGAAGAAGAAAAATACGAAGAAAGAAATAAAAAGGCTATAGATATATTAGATGAGATGGGAGCAGAAGTTATAATAACTGTTTGTCCATCATGTTACAAAGTATTTAAAGAAACAGCTAAGAATCAAAGAGTTATAGCTTACTGGGATTTAATGAAAGATTTAATAGGAATTCCAGCAGAGTCTAAAGGGATAGGAGAAGGTTCAGACGTTATATTTAACATACATGATTCATGTGTAACTAGAGATGTAACTTCACATCATGAAAGTGTAAGATGGATCTTAGACCAATTAGGATATAATTGGGAAGAGGTTGAAAGAAACGGTAAAAACACTAGATGTTGTGGGGTTGGGGGAATGGTATGTAGCTCAAACCCAGAGTTATACGAGAGAGTATACACTAGAAGAGCTAATGATTTCAACCAAGACAACATAGTAACTTACTGTGGTTCATGTAGAGGAACTATGCAAGCTGCTGGCAAAGATGCAGTTCATATCTTAGATCTTATCTTTGGACCAAAATATACTAAAGATCAAGCTCAGCCAAGAGGATATAAAACAGAAGAAGAAATGTGGGCTAATAGATTAGAAACTAAAGAAAGATTAAATAAATTTAAAAAATAGTTTTAAGAATATTATTAGGAACTTGAATAAAAATAAATAAACTTATTATTTATGAGTTAGTCTTTAGACAAAATGACTTTTATTTATAAAAATGTCATTTTGTCTTTTTCATATTATATCTAATTGGCAATATAGTTTATATAATTTATAAGGAAATTAGTAAGTATTAAAAGGTATATAAAGATAATATTATGAAAATTATTAATTAAAGTAAAATTATTATTTGTAACATTATTTAAATTATAGAGTAAATTAAAATAAGAGTTAATTTTAAGAGGTGAGGAGCCATAGAATCAGTACAATGTCCAAACTTTTTAAGTGAAGATTCTCCAGATTATTTAGTTGAATATAGAGGAAATTTAAAAGAAGAGTTAGAAAAAATTCCTTATGCATGTGGAGACGCGATTACTGATACCTTAGGTGTTGTTTCAACACCACCACAGTATTTAAAACAACTAAGAAAAGATGTTCCATCAATTCTTTATATACAGACAAGAGTGCCTTATGTTTTACAGGAGGTATCTCCACAAGAAACTGATAATATATCCACAATTGTAAATAATCCTTATTTAGGACTTGATGGAAGCGGAGTCATAGTTGGAATAGTTGATACGGGAATAGATTATCTTAATAAGGAATTTATGAGAGAAGATGATACCTCTAGAATACTTACTATTTGGGATCAAAAGAGTACTAAAAAACCTAATGATTCAGTTTATGTAGGGTCCATATTTAATAATGAAGACATAAACAATGCTATTAAAAGTAAGGCAGATGGAGGAGATCCATATGATATTGTTGATAGTAGAGATGAGATAGGACATGGAACTAAACTAGCTAGCATAATAGGAGCCCGTGGATATAATAGGAATATTAAAGGTATTGCACCTAATTGTGATTTTGCCATTGTAAAACTATTAACTTCACTTAGCTATGAAAAAGCCTTTAGAGAAAATGGAATAGAGGATGTTCCAGTTTATAATGAAGCTGAAATTATAGCTGGAATAGAGTATCTTAAAAATTATGCCTTTAGTCTTAAGAGACCACTAGTAATTTGTTTAGCAATAGGATGCACTGAAGCAAGTCATGATGGAAGAGGACTTTTTTCTAGATATTTAACTACAATTGCCTCAATAAGAGGAGTTGCTGTAGTTGCTGGAGTTGGAAATGAAGGAAGTGCACAAGGGCATGCTTCTGGATTTATAGAACTTGAAAATAGTGTTGATAAAGTTGAATTATCAATACCAAGAGAAATAAAAAATTTTAACTTAGCTTTTTGGATTCAAAGACCTAATATAGTATCCTTAAATATAAAATCTCCTAGTGGAGAAGAATCTTCATTCATAGATGCTAAAATTTCTCTAGAGAGATCATTTAAATTTATATTAACGGATACCAGTGTTAATATTAACTATTATGTTCCTGATACCTTTACAGGAAATGAACTTATTTATATAGATTTTAAAGATATTAAGCCTGGAATATGGACTTTTGAATTAAGAGGAGATTATATAACCAATGGAAGATACGATGTATGGTTAGCTCCAAGCTCTTTATTACCTGAAAATACAAAATTTCTTAGCCCTAATCCATTAAATACTCTTATGGTTCCATCTACTGCTAGATATATAATAAGTGTAGCCTATTATAATAGTCAAACTCAATCTTTATTAGCAGAGTCTGGAAAAGGTTTTAATATTAATGGATGGATAAATCCAGATATAACTACTGCAGGTAAGGATATTTTGACCATGTTTCCTGGGGATAGAGTTGGAAGAATGTCAGGGAGTTCTCCAGCAACGGCAATAATTGTAGGGGTATGTGCCTTATTATTTCAATGGGGAATTATAAATGGAAATGATAGAACAATGAATTCTAGTAAGTTAAGAAGCTATTTAATATATGGTGCTACTAGAATTCCGGGGCAAACATATCCTAATGAATATACTGGATATGGATATTTAGATTTATATGAAATATTTAAAAATATAATAGCGGTTCCTTTAGCACCTTATAGAAGTGCTAAGGTTAATGAAGATTATACTGAGTATTATTGTGGAAGGATGTTAGTTAGCGTGCCTTCTGATTTTTATTATGGAGGGGAATAAAATGGAATTTAAGTCTTCAGCTCCAGAGAATGTATTTAATAATGAAAATTATTTAAATTATTTAGTTCAGTATCAAGGTGATATTATAGGAGAGTTTAGTGGTGAAGATGGAATATATGCAACCTTAATTAATAATAGATATGCCATAATAACTATTGATAAAAACTTACAGGAATATGAAAATGATATATCTATGATTAAATATAAAAAAGAAAATGGAAGAGATGTAGAAATAGATAGCATTACTTATATAAAAAATCCAGAAGGATATGTACTTCAGGAAATAAGCCCTTTAGAGGCAGCAAATGTTGAATATGTTCAAATACAATCATACTTTAATCTAACAGGTAGAGGGGTTATTGTTGGAATTTTAGATACTGGAATAGATTATTTAAACGAAGAGTTTATGGATTCAAATGGTAATACAAGAATTTTAGGAATTTGGGATCAAACAATTTCAAGTGAGAGTTCAAGTAATGATAATTTACCTTATGGAACTTTTTATTCAGAAGAAGATATAAATAGAGCAATAAGACTTAGTAGAGAAGGAGGAGATCCATATACAATAGTTCCATCAAGAGATGAAGTAGGTCATGGAACATCAATGGCAGGAATAATTGGATCATCAGGAAAAAATCCTAGGTTAAAGGGTGTTGCACCAGATTGTAAGTTCTTAGTTGTAAAGCTTGCACAGTCACTTTATTATAAAAAAGAGTATGAAATAAACATACCTATTTATAATATAACTGAGATATTTACAGGAATACAATATTTATATTCATACTTTTTAAAGGGATCTCAAAGTATGATTATATATTTACCTTTGGGAACTAATAGAGGAAGTCATAAAGGAACAAGTATGTTAGAAGAATTTTTAGACTCTATATTAATAAATAGAGGAATTGCTTTAGTTACCGGTGCTGGAAATGAAGGAACTGCATTATTACACGGATCAGGAACTATAAAACCTGATGGTCAAGTAACTACCCATGAATTTAATATAGATGAAAATCAAAAAAAGATTATTATTGAAGTTTGGGTACAAATACCTAGTATTGCTTCCATAGAAATAGTTTCACCTACTGGAGGAACAACAGGAATAATTCAACCTTTTTTTGGAAAAGGGGATAGGTATGATTTTACAATTGAGCGTACTACAGTGTTAGTAAGTTATTATGTACCTGAAGAAATTTATGAAGATTCTCTCATATTAGTTATACTAGACAATGTTCAAGCTGGAACATGGAGTTTTAAATTTAGGGGGTTAAAGGAAATAGAGGGAAGATATGATATTTGGTTGCCTCCAAGGGGAGTAAGTAAAACTGCAACTAAGATGATACCTTCTGACCCATATGGAACAGTAACTGTCCCAGGTACTAGCTCATCAGTAATAACAGTAGCTGCATATAATCAATTAAATAATACACAGTTAAATTATTCAGGGAGAGGATTTCAGGATAATTATATTGATATAATAGATGTGGCAGCAGGAGGAGTAGATGCACTTACTGTTGCTCCAAATAACAAAACAACTCTTGCAAATGGTACAAGTGTTGCAGCGGCTATAGTAGCTGGGATTTGTGTTTTACTTTTTCAATGGGGAATTGTTGAAGGAAATTATCCCTATATGTTCTCTCAAACTTTAAAAGCTTTTATTGCAAGAGGTACAAGAAAGAGAAAAGGGGATACTTATCCAAATCCAGAGTGGGGATATGGAATAGTTGATATATTTAATATGTTTAATCTTACTAATTAATTTACTTTATTATATAAAATATATTTTGAAAATTTATTATATTAGATTAGATAGGAAAAATAAAAAATACTCTGATTAAACTTATTCATAAATCATATGTTTAATCAGAGTATTTAATTTATAATTATTTTAAAGTTTCTTCTATACTATCATCTACAGAGGATACAGCTGTTTCGGCATCAGCTTCAATTACCTCAGAATCATTATTAGCTCTATTATATTTTTTAGTAAATACTATAAGAAGTAATATACTAGATATTAGATAAAGAGCACCTGCTATATAGTAAGCTTTTCCATAACCAGATTCTGTCTTTAATAAAGAATATCTTGTATAGATACCAGCTACAATTCCTATAAGTGAATTAACAACTAATATAAGTGAATTATAAGCTGAAACTAAATTTTTAGGAACAAAGGTTAATGGTAAAGAACTTTGAATTGGAGCAGAAACATTTGCTACACCAGATCTTAAAAATAGTATTATACCTACTATCATAGCAACATTACTTCCAAACATAGCACCGTTAGCCATTAATAACATAAGTGGTACACAAAGTATAGTAGTTGCGGCTATGGTTACTATTGATCCAAACTTCTTTTCTAGGTAAGGGGTACAAAAATAACCGATTACCATAGATACTGTTTGGAATGTTATGATAGATGAAACAGTACCTCTGCTTATATGTAAGAAATTATTTAAATAAATTGGAAAGAATGGTGTTACCAATAAAGCACCAAATCTTACTATTCCAAATATAAGAATCCATAAGATAATATATTTGTTAGCGAATAATTTGAAATCAAAGGCTTTTTCTCCTTTTCTAGCTTGAATTTCTTCAGGAGTTTCTCTATAATCTTCACTTTTTTCTTTTAAGAATAATAGAAAGATTGAAGCTATTACTGTTAAGGCTATTGCAATCCAAAGTACAAATTTATATGAATCTGAATATGCCATTAATTGAACAGAACTTAAGGTATCTTGATTTCCTGATAAAACAGAAGCTCTATTATAAGAGACACCTAAAAATTTAGCAAATTTCCAAACAACAATTTTACCATTGAAAAATGTTAAAATTGATTGGCTAATAAGATTGCAGTACATAACCCTAGAGAACATTTTAGTTCTTTCTTTTCTAGGTGTATATGATGTAAACATCACAGGGTAAATACAATCAAACATTCCCAAACCAATATTTACAACTATATATGCAAAAGTTATGATTAAACCATCTTTACTATATATACAAACCAATAAACCAAGAACTGAAAAAATAGGTGCAAGCAATATTAATTTCTTGAATCCTACTTTATGAGTTAATAGTAAAAGCATTGCTATTATGAAGGTTCCAATTGATGCATAGGTAGGAAGTGCTTTAACTACATTAGGAACAGTGATGTTTAAATAAGATAAATAAGAGTCATTAGTTATTCCTGTGACAGCCCCCATGAAAATATAACATAATATAAACATTGCACAGTTATACTTCCATCTTTTGTCCCAGTTTTCATCTTTGCTTGTAATTAGATTAACTAGACCAGCTTCCATATAAATTCCCCCAATTTTATAAATTTGTTTAAATTTTCAATTTTATAATAACTCTTTATATATAAAAAAATCAAAATTATAAAAAATATATTAAGAAAAAAATATATAGAATAATTATATAAATAATAATTATATAAGTAATAAATTAACATATATAGAAAATTAATAAGTTTTTAAAATAAAATTAACATTTATTTGGTATTAATGAGAAAAATCATTTTTAAAATATAAATTTTGGTGTAATATATAAGAAAAGTAACGTAACTGTAAACATAGGAGGAAAGAGTATGATAAAGAGTATTGATAATATAGAGTTAAAGAAGGATTTAGCATATAACTTAATAAGTGATTTTGAGAATGAAGTTTACAATAAAAATATTATTGAGAGAATTATAAAGAAAATAGAGCAAATTCCCTTTTATGCATATCTAGAAAAGGGGAAGGAAATAGGATTTCTTTCAATGAAATCTTTAACTGAAGAATCAGCAGATATTTATTTTATAAAAATGTTAGATGAATATAAAGATAAGGGTTTTGAAGAAGAACTTATAAATAATGTAGCCTCATTTTATAAGGAAAAAGGTTATAAGCTTTTAAGAGTTAAGATATTAGCAGATGGTAAACATGATAAATTAATAAATTTTTATAGGTCAGTTGGGTTCTTCAAGTTAGAAGAAAGGGTAGAATCAGGAGATATAGAAAATAAAGTTTTGGTTATGATAAGACCTTTAATATAGAAATTACGAATAAGCGTAGATTAGTAATAGTGCTAATTTACGCTTATTTTTTGTTTATTAACATATAATTTCTAATAAGTTAAATAATTTAATGAAGTTTAGTTATTTTATTTTGAGAATATTGCAGTACACCATTCATTAGTCTGGAATTTTTTATTTAATTTAAAGCCTTTATTCTCAACTTTTTCTTTAACCCAATCAAAGCTCCACTCAACTAAGCCTGAAACTAGAAGCTTTCCTGTCTTTTCTATGTGTTCTTCAATAAAATCCATAAACATTGCAGTTTCTTCTCCTCCAATATTTATAAATATCCAATCAAATTTTTCATCTAATTTATATTCTTCATGAAGAACATTTCCAACTACTACTTCTATATTTTCTAGTTCATTTAAAGAAGCATTTAAAAGAACTTCATCTTCCACATCTCGTATATCTACTGCTACTATTTTTGAAGCACCTTTTACTCCAGCAGCTATAGAAAGTATTCCAGAACCTGTTCCTAAATCAAGAAGAGATTTTCCTTCAAAATCTTCTTCAACTATGAATTTTAATATGTCTTGAGTAGTTTCATGTAATCCAGTTCCAAAGGCACCTTGAGGAGTAAAGAAAATTTCTTTTTTATTTTCAAAGTTATCAGTTGGGGCACATAAAACCCATTGATCATTTAAATGAATTGGATCAATATAAAATTCTTCAAATTCATTTTTAACTTCATCTATTGAAGAAGATGTTTCTTTAAGTAATGAAGAAACTTGAGATTTAAATTTTTCAAAGTCTTCTAGATTACCATCAAAGGCTACTTTTAA